>ENA-ORTN01000096-ORTN01000096.1-human-gut-metagenome-genome-assembly--contig:-NODE-96-length-88015-cov-26.968599_pt1 | contig 88015 bp, 90 predicted proteins | sample MGYA00242070_ERZ509189 | MGnify/ENA primary metagenome ERZ509189 (study PRJEB26280, sample SAMEA2338821) | human gut metagenome | biome: human gut; feature: human-associated habitat; material: faeces...
TTATCTACCCCCAGTTTAACTGGGGGTTTACTCATGCCTTTTCGGCGGACAATTACAAAAAGCGCCCACATTCAGCAAGCGCTTTTCATCAGTCATTAAAATACTCTACTGATACTAACCCTTTTTCGTATTTTTCCCAAAAGACGAATAGGTTGTCCCCTTAAATACATAAGTGACTTCCCCGGTGGCGGCATTCAAAGAATAAGCTTCCCCATCAATCGGCGGTTTCGGTTCGCTCTTAAGAAAACCGTCCTTGCCTGTCGCATTCACCAAGTCACCAATCGCCGCAGGATAGCTTCCATGTTTTGCATAGTGCACCTCTACCGCCGAACCGAGTGTCGATAAATCCGCCTGGATACGCGCTATTTTCGCCTCATCAGTTAAACCGATAAAATTAGGCACTGCTACCGCTGCTAAGACCCCGATAATCGCTACCACCATGAGAAGTTCAATAAGCATAAATCCCTTACGTTTCTTCCCGACCATTTCCTGCACTGCGTTCTTCATTCCATGAATACCTCCCATCTAAAAAAACTGATAAATAACAAACGGCACTTTACCGTTTATAACCCCTTATGACAATAAAAAACGCCTACTGTAAGTAAGCAGACAACAAATCTATATGCCTGAAAAACACAAGCTCCCTTCCCGATTCCGTTTCTTCTTCATTGGACCGGGCTTCCATCAGACAGTTAGCAGAAACACCAAAAACATTTATATTATTATTTATGTCAAAGCATCTACTATACTTGAAAATCTCACCGTAAATATCTTTCTTTTGCTTTATATGCCTAAGAAAAAACTCCTTGTCCATAGAAAGTTCCCGTTTACCTTTCGCCCATCCGACTTCGAATCATCTTATTGATAGCACCGCATGAACAAGTATTCAGAGAATTAGATAACTTCCCTATACATAAAACAAATAATAAATTTCTGCCTTTAGGTTAGCATAAAGGCACTTAATAATGCAAATTATTTCTACATTCAGATAAAGGTACGTCATACCGGCATAAAAAATATTTATCATTTCCCCGAATGATTTGGCTTCAAATGTCAGAAAAGCCTAAATTCTGCGTTTTATTTCATTTTTCCAGCTGCTATTCATTTCAGTATACATATTTTGATCATTGTCATTCCGTAAGAATCCCTTTAAATTTTTGGATAACGGAAATATCAGAAAACCGCCATTCTCGCCACGCTTGAAAAAATCCGGCCTCTGTAAAAGAAAAAAACCGTAAAACAAGGATTATCTCCTTTTTACGGTTCAGTTCCTTTGGACAAAAACAAATTCATTCCGGTATCAATCAATGATATTCAAAGCATATGTACGATATTCTTCACCAAGTGCTTCCGTCTTGCGGACCATTTCCCGCTGCAGATTGGAAGCCATATCATAGTCCTTTCGCTTCAATGCCTCCTTCAGTTTGGTACAGATGCATTTTTTATGCCTGCCATCCTTGATAAGCTCAATACGCTTGGCACTGATGCTATCCCAACGTTCTTCATCAAGTTCATCTTCATGAATAAGTTTCTTATAACGCTTAACAGCTGCTTCTGTGTCCGGGATCAAACGATCAATCAACTCATTTTCCCACCGATATACAATACCGGCCACAAAAGAATCTACGATAGCGTCAGAAATACCATCCCCCTGCGTCAAGACAGCCACTTTATCAGGGTTTTCTTTCATAATTTTTACATTTTCCCATACCGTGGCAGGCGGTTTCCCGAATACTGCATCCCGCTCTTCCTGCGTATAATCTTCGAACACATTCTTCTCGCAGCGGTACTCTCTTTCTTTCTGCAGATAATCGGCATCTTCTCCGGCAGTTTTAGAAAGCTCCTTTAAAAGTTCATCAGGTGTCTTTCCGCAATTTACCGCATATTTCACACCATCCAATGCTGTCAGGTACAGGCAGGAAACAGCCAGATAGGTATTTGTAAAGGGATTTGGCGCACGAAGTTCAAATCGGGTCGCCTTTGGATTCCCCAAATCACGAATTAAACCGATCAGGATACTTCTATTCCGAGAGGGCTGCTCCGGTTTATGCCCAAGAGATGTCACAATACAAACCGGTGCTTCAAATCCGGGTTTAAGCCGGTTAAACGCGTCCGTCGTAGATGAAATAAATGGATTGGTCGCTTCATAATTATTCAAGACGCCCATGATAAATCCATATCCAATGGTAGAAAGATATTCTTTTTTCAAATCTTCCGGTGCAAGGAGATTCAAAACTTTTCCATTCTTAAGGCGGGCGGCAAATCCCACGTGGGTATGTTCACCATTTCCTGCAACCCCGATAATCGGTTTTGCCTTAAAAGATACATCAAGACCGTTTCTGCGAAATACTTCACGGATTATAATACGGGCAGTCAATTCATTATCTGCTGCCTGCAACGGATTGGTAGAAAAGAGCCAATCCAATTCCAGCTGTTCACAGACATCAAAAATATGGCCGCCGTCATCCACTTTTGATTTAATGCCGCCGACCTCTTTATGTCCCATTTCCACATGCATGCCCCTGGCATCCAGTTCCTCAATAGCCTGTTCCATCGCAGTACGGACATTTCCACGCATTCTTTGCCAATACTGTTCTTTCAAGCGTTGAGAAATGGATAAATGCTGCACTGTTTCCTTTTCACTCGGCGTCTTTACCCAAAATTCCAATTCGGTACCCGTTGTAAAAACAATATCCTGAATTTCACCTGTCGGAAAATTCTCCATCCCCTTTATGGTTTTTCCCGCAATGAGTTTTTTTAATTCTTCCGCCACATAATCACAAGACCGTTTCAAAATAGAACGGGAATCAATAAATTTGTCATTGTGTATAAGAAAACTGGGAATACGCAGCGTTCCCACCGGCAGTCCCGTCGCATCGTCCACATTTTCGTCATTATAATCTACATACCAGTTAACTGTGCTGTCTGCAACAAAATCAACTCTGGCATCATTCAAGGTGGCTATATTCATAAATACAACAGAAGAGCCGTCCGTCTGCACGGCTTTTCCCGCAAAGAAATCATCATAGTCTTTCATAAATATTTCAATCGGAATTTTCTCATCTGTATCATTGCCTGCAAGATCGATTCCGATGAGCGATACAAATCTGATTTCAGGATGCTGTGCCAGTAAAGAAAGAACACCCTCTTTCCCATACTGTCCTGCCGGAATCCAATACAGCAAATCTTTGTTCATTTTAAAACCTCCTATAAGTTTTTTTAGAACGGCTGTATCCTTTACAACCAAGTTCCACCAAACGAAAATGACCCACTCCCGAAGGAATGAGTCATCTTTGACGTAATATTAACTTGTGAATTAAGAATACATCAAGCATCTTATACTTGTCAAGCAATAAAAGAGTCAGCCGAGTACGTCCCGGACAAGGCGGTTAACCACTTTTCCATCTGCTTTCCCTTTTAGTTTCGCCATGACTACTTTCATCGCCGTACCAAGATTTTTTCGTTCCGGATCCAAAGCAGAAATCACATCAATAACAACTGCACGAACGGCATCTTCTGTCATTTCTGGCGGAAGATATTTTTCAAGCACAGCAATTTCCTTTTGGGTTTCCTCAACCAGGTCATCTCTGCCGGAATCCTTAATTTCAGCAAGCGTTTCTTTCCGCTGCTTCACTTCCTTCCGGAGGACTGCAAGAACCTGATCATCATCAAAATCCGCGTGTCCATCGTCAATTTCTGCTTGACGAATATGCGCCCGTGCCATACGGATAACGCCTAATGCCAAACGGCCTTCTTCTTTTGCTTTCATGGCAGTCTTCATGTCTGCCATCAGCTGTTCCTTAATTGACAACTCCATCACCTTACTGCCTATTACTTAAACTTACGTTTTCTTGCGGCCTCAGATTTCAGTTTACGTTTTACGCTGGGCTTTTCATAGTGTTCACGTTTTCTTACTTCAGAAAGAACCCCGGCTTTTTGGCAGGAACGTTTAAATCTGCGAAGAGCACTATCCAAAGACTCGCCCTTTTGAACTTTAATTTCAGACATCCATATCCCTCCCTCCAAATAGACTGATGGGGTGCTATTGCACACTATTAAATTATAATTTATTGTCATCTAACTGTCAATGAATATTTATTGAATGAAATCATTGTTTCTCTTCAGGGAATGGCGGCCATCCCATTTCTTTTCTGCCTATAATATGTGCGTGGAAATGAAATACTGACTGCCCTGCTTTCTCTCCTGTATTTACCACCAGACGGAATCCGTCTTCTCCAAGTTCTTCATCTTCCGCTATTTTTTTTACGATCAGGAAAAAATCAGAAAAATCATGATTGATTTCCGATGTCATCCCGAGAATATTTTTTACATGAACTTTAGGAACCAACAAAATATGGACAGGTGCACATGGCTCGATATCCTTAAAGGCAAACCAATGCTCGTCTTCATAAATTTTTATACTCGGAATCTCCCCGCTGATAATTTTACAAAACAAACAGTTATTCATTTTCTTCCTCCTTTTGTACCATACCGATCATTCCATTGTCCGTCATCGAATCAATCCATACAGAATACACTTTGCCTTTTTCGACATCTTTATCTTTGATGAACACACGAATATATTCATCAGATACCCCCTCAAAAAATCCCTCTTTTTCTTCTTCCACTAAGACACGGACCATTTTATGAAAAAACTGGTTCCTATAAGCTCCGGCCAGCTCTTTTCCCAGTGCTTGCACACGGGCTGCCCTTTCCTTTTTGATTTCCGGCGTTACCTGATTCGGATAAGCGGCAGCCGGTGTTCCTTTCCTTGGGGAATAAGGAAATACATGAATCGCCGAAAATTGTAATTCCTGAAGGGTATCCAGCGTCTCTCTGAAATTCTCTTCCGTTTCACCGGGAAATCCTACAATAAGATCCGTTGTCAAAGCTAATCCGGGAATTTCTTTTCTCAGATTCCGGATAAGTTCTTTATACTCAGCAAGCCGATAATGGCGGTTCATTCTTTTAAGAATATCATCAGATCCCGCCTGTATGGGCAAGTGGAGATGGGGGCATACTTTTGGTTCTTCCCTTATAATACGGATCAGTTCATCAGACAATTCCACCGATTCGATAGATCCTAGCCGGATTCGGAGTAAATCAGGGATTCTTACTAATTCTGTCACAAGTGTCGACAATGAAGTTCCATCATGAAGATCTTTTCCATAATTCCCCAAATGAATTCCGGTAAGCACGACTTCCCGATAACCCTTTTCTACTAATCTTCTGATTTCTTCTACCGCATCTGACTGGCGGCGGGACTTCAGTTTCCCCCGCGCAAAGGGAATAATACAAAACGTACAATAATTATCACAGCCTTCCTGTATTTTTATAAAAGCCCGTGTCTTGACTTCCCCTTCCGCATCAACAGAAAGGTTTTCAAAATCAGTAACAGCCATAATATCACCGACTGCATTAAGTGTCTTCTTTTCGGCAGCGGCTTCTTCTACATATTCCACAATATGGGATCTATTCTGGATTCCCACAATGACATCAACATCACCCATTTGTACAAAAACATCGGGCGCCAACTGCGCATAACACCCTGCTGCCGCAATAACAGCCCCGGGGTGCTCACGTCGGATACGCCGTACCATTTGTCGGGACTTCCGGTCACCAATACTCGTTACGGAGCAAGTATTGATGACATACACATCAGCGTTTTCATTTTCTTTTGCCACCTTATATCCGTTTCTGATAAACAGACTTCGCATGGCATCACTGTCATACTGGTTAACCTTACAGCCAAGAGTGATAAAAGATACTTTTTTCCCGTTTGATTCTATAATTTCTTTTTCCATTTTTTCATTATACCATGAGTATCACAGGAAACAGACTGCGCGGAATTATTTCCACGTAAAAACCGCCTCGGCATTACCGAAGCAGTAAAACGATTTTGGTTCATATCATACTGTGAAGAATATCTGAGGCAATGGCAAGAGCGGATAAAGTCTTCGCATCAGTGATCTTCCCCTCATGAACCATTTGAAATACTTCTTTAAGCGGTATTTTTACAATATCCAAATATTCTCCATCATCCAAATGCTGATGTGTGTAAACCAGATGATCCGCTATATACAGATAAATCTTTTCGTTGCAGAATCCCGGAGTTGTATAAATAATTCCTATCTTACGAAGTGTTCCAATACACCCCGTTTCTTCCTCCAGTTCACGAACCGCACAGACACCGGGATCTTCACCGCTGGAAAGCTTGCCTGCAGGAATTTCAAGCAATGCCTGCTTAATCGGATAGCGGTACTGTTTTACAAAAAGAATTTCCCTGTCTTCTGTCACAGGAATAATCGCCGCAGCACCGGGATGTTCCACAATCTCCCGTCGATAAGTTTCTCCGGCAATATCTACTTCATCGTAGTACACGTGAAGAAGCTTTCCTTCATACATCGTTCGATGATCGATGGTTTTTTCTTTTTCAATACTCATTGCACACCTGTACTTCCCATACCGCCGATACGCTTACCTTCTGTATGATCATCATCCGTTAAAAGGTATTTCATAAACAGTCCCTGGGCAATCCGATCCCCTTTAAAAATATGGAAAGCTTTTCGGGAAGAATTATATAAAGCACACATAATATGCCCTTCATTATCTTCATTCCCATAGTAGTCCGCATCAATAATACCAGTGCTGTTTGCAAGCATAATGCCATGTTTAACGGCCATGCTGGATCTGATATAGACCGCCAGATACTCATCAGATTCCATGTATGCTTTGAGTCCTGTCGGAATCACCTTTATTTCTCCCGGCAACACCTCTGTTTCCACAGCGCTTTCTATATCATATCCGGCACTCATGGCAGTTTTACGCCGCGGAAGGGAAATACCTGCATTTTTCCAAGTACTGACTATCTCAAAGCCTCTTTTCCCCTCCATTTATTTCTTCTCCTGGAGCAAGGCCTTGCGGGAAAGATTAATACGGCCTTTGTCATCAATTTCAGTAACCTTGACCATAATCTCATCCCCTTCATGAACTACATCTTCCGGTTTTTCCACACGCCGCGTCGCCAGTTGGGATACATGAACCATCCCCTCTTTACCCGGCAGGATTTCCACAAATACCCCAAACTTCATAAGTCGTGTCACTTTACCAAGATAAGTTTCACCCACCTGCACCTCATGAGTCAATTCTTCCACCCACTTCTTTGCCCGCTGTGCGGCTTCTTCGTCAGGTGTCGCGATGTATACATGACCATCTTCTTCGACGTCCATCTTTACACCGGTCTCGCTGATGATTTTATTGATTATCTTTCCTCCGCTTCCGATAACATCGCGAATTCTATCCACCGGAATCGTCAATGTAATAATCTTCGGCGCATAAGGCGACAGATGTTCAGCCGGTTTATCGATGCATTCGGCCATCTTTCCAAGAATAAACATACGGCCCTTCTGCGCCTGCTGAAGAGCCGCAAGCAGAATTTCACGGGAAAGCCCATGGATTTTGATATCCATCTGGATCGCTGTGATTCCTTTCGCCGTTCCTGCCACTTTGAAATCCATATCACCAAGCGCGTCTTCCATTCCCTGGATATCGGTAAGAACAGTGAAATGTTCCCCTTCATTAACTAATCCCATAGCAATACCTGCTACAGGAGCCTTAATCGGAACACCTGCATTCATCAGAGACATAGTGCTCCCGCAGACAGATGCCTGGGAAGAAGAGCCATTAGATTCCAGTATTTCAGAAACCACGCGGATAGCGTAAGGGAATTCTTCTACTGTCGGAATAACAGGAATAAGCGCTCTTTCTGCCAGCGCGCCATGACCGATCTCACGCCGTCCCGGCCCTCTGGAACTCTTTGTTTCACCGACAGAATAGGACGGGAAATTGTACTGGTGAATATATCTCTTTTCTGTTTCCTGGGTCAGATCATCAATGATCTGTGTTTCCGACATAGGTGCCAACGTAGTAATGGTCAGCGCCTGTGTCTGTCCGCGGGTAAACAGGGCAGAACCGTGGACGCGTGGAAGAAGGCCGACTTCACAGCTGATAGGGCGGATTTCATCCAATGCACGTCCATCAGGACGAATCTTATCAACAGAAATCATATGACGGACAATTTCTTTGGTAAGATGATTCAGGCATTCCGCAGTATCGGAACCATTTTCGGGATAAATTTCTTTGAAATGGGCTTCCGCCTCTTTTCTTACTTCTTCCATATGGGCTTCACGAGTCAGCTTATCCGGATTAAAAATCGCTTCTTTAAGCGGTCTTTCAGCATAGGCATAAATAGCAGTCTTAATCTCTTCCGGAATTTCCGGGAAGATCAATGTACGCTTCGGCTTGCCTACTTCTTCAATAATCTTTTTTTGGAATGCCACCAGTTCTTTGATAGTTTTATGTCCAAACATAATGGCGTCAAGGACATCTTCTTCCGGCGCCTCCTGTGCGCCGCCTTCTACCATCAGAATAGCTGTTTCAGAACCTGCAACAGTAATATTCAAAGTGGATACTTTGAGCTGTTCCTGCGTCGGATTGATGACAAACTGCCCGTCAATACGGCCCACACGGACACCCGCAATCGGTCCGTCCCATGGGATATCGGAAATCCCCAAAGAAGCAGATGCGCCAAGCATTCCGCAAAGTTCAGGCGCATTATCATAATCTACAGAAAGAACTGTTGCCATCACATGTATATCATTGCGGCACCTCTTATCAAATAAAGGACGGATCGGGCGGTCAATCAGTCGGGCATTCAGAATCGCTGAATTTCCCGGACGGCCTTCACGCCGAAGAAATCCTCCCGGCATTTTGCCTACGGCATACATTTTTTCCTCGTAATCAACAGTCAGCGGGAAAAAATCCATTCCCTCTCTTGCTTCTTTGCTTGCGGTAGAAGTTACAAGAACCACGGTTTCACCGTACCTGACCAAAACTGCACCACTTGCCTGCTTCGCCATTTTTCCTGTTTCAACAATCAGCGGACGTCCGGCAAGTTCCATACGAAAGGATTTCTCCATTCCCTTTCCTCCTTATAATATCTAATCTTTTTAAATATGTACCGTATTATTATATGCTTAAAATAATAATAAATACGATATTTTCTGGATAATCAGGGTACTGTGTGTCTATTTTGTGTCAATTGTTAAAACTTAACTTTATAGACTATAGACACATTCTGGACACCATGCTTATCTACCCCTACTATCGCCTCAATAGCTCTATCATAGCTGAAATTGCGCTGTACAGCAATAGGATAATAAACAGAATGTCGTTCTTTATTATACCCCACACCAGCCCCCACTTCCCAATTCCTTTTATATCTTTCACTTGCCATCTCCTTAATGACGGGTGTTAAATCTAATTGTGTCTTATTGTCCAAAGTGTGCCCCTGTGGTACCTTAACGATACCCTTATTGGGCAGCTGTACAACCACTTCAGGCTGTCTTATAGTAACATCTGGGGACATTAAAGACGTTTTAGGACGTACTTGGTGCGTATTGGTCACAGTAAGGACATCTTTGTCGGATGCTGCAAACTTACCATAATTAGCTTCTGCTTCCTTGGGTGGTGAAAACAGTTTATAACCAATAAATAAACCACTCAAGAAAAGAATAATAGCTATGATTATAATTAATATCTTCTTTCGTTGCTCTGAAATAATAAACATTTTATAAATTATATCCTCCTATTGTTTAGATACTGTTTATCATAACTGACCAAACTGGTTAGAGTCCTGTTTGTCCCCATAATCCCCCTATGACTCTCAATGCTTCCAATAGGTAATTAATATTGGGTACATTGATGCCACATAGGGTCATTATGAATGTGCTAATAAACAATATTAAAATAATAATAATACTAACAAACAATACCTTAGATAGTCGTCTTTGTAATTGTGTATATGGACGCTTGTTTCTCCCAGTTCTTATAACCCTGGTACTACAAGAAGGTACTGGTAAGTGGTCTTTATTATAATCATCAATCATTACTTATATGCCTCCTTAATGTTACATATTGTTACATAAAGGAACCTTAATGTACCTTAATGTTACATATATGTACTTATATGTTATATCTAAGTGTTGTCTTTCCCCCTCGTGTTTGGATTTTTTTTTTTCTTTCTCTTCTCTCTAATAAGTGCTACAATCACCACTTTGTATATAAGTGCTACAATCACCCTTTAATATGAGAATAAATTGCAAATTATAAAAAGAAAAGCAAATAGAAAAAGAGTGGCTTTATTATTATTATTATCAGTACACTCTTCTTGTGCTCTTAAAACGTTCAAAAAGGGGTCTATTTTGGTCAGGAAGGCCCCTATTGTATCTTTCATGAGTAATTTATCATTCAAGAAGTTTCCATGTAAATTATTTTTATTAGTTAGTGTGATTTCTTTTGGATGACATATGACTCATTAAGGTGCCTTCAAGGGGCAAATAGACCCCTTCATTGCAATCTATGAACGATATGGAGCAAGGTTCTTAAGGTGATAGTGTCCTGTGGATAATTGTTGTTTACCCATATCAGGAATATATGTAATTCCCCTATCAGGGTCAGACCATGCTTCTAATTGTTCTTCAAGGTGTTCTTCAATGCCCGTATCGGCATCCCTATCCAAAACCTCTTTCCAATGGGCTACAGCCATAGACACAGCATCTAAACGGTCATCATGTGCCAATGCGCCCCTTTCGTTACACAAACGGGTCATCTGGTAAAACAATGAGTACGCTGGGTTGCCCTCATAGACACCATAGTCTTCCATGATTACTGTGGTATTTATGATAAGTCTGTGCTGCATCATAACAGGTTCTAAGGTGTCTATAATACGTTGTTCTTTTTGTGTCCTATTGTTTACTTCCGAAGTAGAACAAGGATGGGTCTTATTTAATACAGGTTTTAATAACTGTAAAAACATACCATCTCCAAAGTTAGACTCAATAACAACCTCATTAACCCCATAAAACTTAGCCTTTAAAGCTAAAGCAGAAAGAGTTTCAGGGGCATAACCATTACGGTATCCCCCCACCTCCATAAGAAACAAGTAGCCATTTAGGTACTTTACAATAGCATAAGCGGACTCATCCTTCACATCTCTTTGCTATCCATCCCTGTGAATGGTGTCTTTTTCCATTAGCTACTTTTCTTAAGTTTTGTGGATTTAAATGGTGTTCTTTACAAAAAGCTGTAAAAGCTTCTGGATGATAAACGGTACCATCAGGCGCTATAAGAGTAAAATGTTCTCCACAGCCATAATTAAAAGGTTTTTGTCCCTTTTTAAAACGTGTATCATTACATTTCATACAGAAGGCACCTGTCTTTCTTTTTGGTAAGTATTTACCACAACCAGGACATCTTACTGTTCGATGGTTGCCTCCTGCCATACAGTTCCACCCCATATTTCTTTTTGGTCTTAATTGATATTCTAAGGCCAGGGCATCTTCTTTTGGTAACATGGCCAGTTCTTCTATAACGACATCTTCTTTATTTAAAGACCGCAATATGTTTCCTACAGGCCGTGGGCTGCAATAGTGTTGACTAAAACGGTAAGAAAGATTATGTCGTGTTACCCCCACATAACCGTGTTTTATATCGGGGTCTTCTTTTAGGTGGATATGATACACCTTATATAATCTATTTTTTGTTCTAAATGTCATTTATATGTACCTCTTTGTGTTTAATTGTTACGATGCATCGTTACTACATCTCTTATAGTTTCCTATAAGGTCAGACTATATCTTTATGCATTTATGCATATCCCCCGCTTCCACTCAACTTGAGTGTACTAATAGTCGTTGGACTTTCCTTATAACAAGGCTTAGCTGCTGATTACCCAGACGGCTTCCAGCAATTCAAGGGATTTATTTAGGAGGCGAGGCAAGGATGAAATTTACCACGCCCAGACGGGTCTATCGCCATTACTGTTCCTGTATAATTTTCTGTCTCTTCAGAGCGACTTAATGCCCCATAAAAGTAATCACCTTTAAGTGCCACACAGGGTACATCATGTAACCTTTTAGACGGCTCACTGCACCACGCCCATTTCATGGAGGAGCTATTAAGGTCTAAATCGGCCACAATGAGGTCTTTTACTTTCAATGGGTACTTTTCTGCGTCAGACAGGTTTGTATTAAGCATAAACTGTAAGGCAAAACCTGCACGCCCATAGGATAGTTTACGTTTTGCTATCTCGTCTTCATCGAACCTTTCAGGGTCAGTAGGCAATCCACTGTACCTTGTAGGGTTCATGTCAAACTTCTGGGCAATAAAGGGGGCTAATTCGTCCCCATAGTTTTCTCGTTCTTTTTGGTCTTTTGGATAAGTAACTGTCCATACCATCTTTTTGTACCCACGTTTTGTCAATTCATTATAAAGAGACATTTCATTCTGTGGCGTACCCAGGTAGATAATTTGCCCTCCTGGTTTTAAGACAGCATCAAACTCTTTTACGGCTTCTGATAATTTATCTCGTTGTATCTGTGTTCCCGAATTATTAGGAACCTCGACATCATCAGCGATTAGCAGGTCTGCACGGCTTCCCGTTATCTGCCCTGTAATTCCCACGGATTTAACAGACGGGGAAATATCAGGAACAGCAAGCCCCACATCAAAAAGATTTTGTGTGTCTCTTTGTCCTCTTTGGGGCAATAAAGGTTCCAAAAAAGGCAAGAGCATGATAATACGCTTAATAAATACAGCGTTTGCGTCTGCTCTGTCTTTGGAAGCGGAGACAACCAAGACCTTTAGCTGTGGGTCTTTCCACAACCGCCATACCGTATAGGCACAAGTCAGGAAAGACTTAGCAACCCCACGGAAACCCTCAATGATAAAGCGGTCTCCAGGTGGGGTCATTAAGTATTTTGCTATGTCATATTGAATGGCAGTGGGGGCAGGAAGACCAATACTTTTCCAGACCATGAAGACAAAGACACGAAAATCTTTGCTTGCTTCTGTTATCTGTTCTTCTGTCCACACTCTTTATCACCTCATGTCTTTAAAGATGGGAATTACTTCGGTTGCTTGCTTCTTTAATTCCATCATTCCCTTAGTTTCTGGTGTGGTCTTCATATCATTTTCTTTAAGAAACTTCCGTACCTTATCCAGAAAAGCGGGGTTCTTTCTTAGCTCTTTGTCTTTCAAGCCTTCAAGCAGTGCGGTGACTTCCAGTTCTGCTATCTGGTCTATCAGCTTTTCATCAATTTTTATCATGCGTTATGCACTCCATAATTATCGTAAGCTTGCAGTGTATTTGCATCAATAATAGACAAAACTTTATTTGCATAGTCAGGGTCGGTTGCATAGACACTACCCATAGCATAGACAAAGGAGGCTACATCAAAGGTGTTGCTCCAAATCTGCCACGCTTCCGCATATGCAGGCTCTTCGGCCATCAAGATACACCAGTCTTCACAGGCTTCTTCCAAAGAATTGTAGTCCTGGAAACGGTCTTCAATTGTATAATAGCCATATGTATCAGACCACTCCTGCGTCTCTGTGACAATATAGGGGCCTGTCCCGTTCCATTTACGGCCAAAGATGTTGTAATCGCCAATCACATACCGTCCCCAGCCGCTCTCCAGTGCCCCCTGTGCAATCAATACGGATGCAGGAAGGTTCCATTTATGTGCCACTGTGGCCGCTTTAGGCCCTAACCAATTAATAAATTCATCAGGTGTCATGCATGTCTCCTTTCTTCTTTAATGGCTTTATACATCTTGTATAGCAGCCAACCTATTTGAATTACTGTATAAACGCAGGTCAGTATGTAGACCCACTCATTCCAAGAAAAACCCATAAAAGTCGAAAAGGTCACACCCGCTGAAGGCGTAACCTTTATAACATCATTTCTAAATGTTTCTGTTCTCAAAATCTCACCACCAACCTGAATGCAAAAAGCAAACATAAAAATAAAAACCAAAATGTAATCATGTCATGATATCGCATTTGTTCCTCCATGTTTTATTTGTTAATGTGTGGTCCCTATTTAGAAGCATATTTATTATTATTATTATTCCCTTATAACGGGACTCTTAAACCACCCTAACCAATCTCCATAATTATATGCATTATACCAAGTAACTGTTTGGTTTCCTGCTGCATTGACGCCTACAATTTGAACAATTATGGCATTATTATTTAAATAAAAAACCTGTCGAACCCCCCAAGCTAAATCAGCAGGTTTGTTTACTGTTGTTTCAGTACCAATTAAATGTACCTGGTTTAATAGGTCAAACGGATTATATAAATCAACCTGTAAGCAGTCGTTTAGCACTCCATTTTGTTTTGCGGCAGCCAGCGTTTCTTCTTTTTTGGCATATTTCTGTTCACTTACTTGTCTTGTATCATAGGCAGCTAATAATTCTTCTTTCTTTGCATATTTCTGTTCACTTACTTGTCTTGTATCATAAGCAGCGGGGTTCCATGTTGCAGCCTGTTGTGCGCTTTTTGCGGCAGCTTGTGCAGATTGTGCCGCCTGTGTTGCCTGTGTGGTTGCTTTGGTTGCTTGCTGCTTTGCTCCTGCTTGTGCCTGAAAAGCCTGTTGAGCCGCTATAGTTGTCTCTTCTGTCTTACTAAGTACAGTTTGCATATAAGTGTTTACTTCATTTAGCACAGAGACGCATTGAGACCATAGGTCTTTTGCAATTAATGCCCATGAACGACTGGATTGTGTCTTACCTGTCGAAGACTCTGTATCAGTTTGTCCATCAGGAGAACCCGTTGATATTGCCCAATCTTTAGCTTTGTTCTGTGCAGCTACTGCCTGTAAGCTGGCCTGAGCAGCACCACTTGCGGAAGCTTCCCCAGCCTGTTTTAGGGCATTGAGTCTATTTAAATAGGTGTTTCCTGTCTGTGTAATGCCCTGCACCTGTTCCTGTCCTTTTGTTTGTAGTTCATTCAAAAAGGACTCTTTATTTGCTGTAATGTAGTGTAGTGTAACAGCATCTGTGGGGTCTTGAGGGTCTAAAAGATTAATAATGCGATGCATACGTGCATCCCAGGCCTGTGCTGCTTCAGACAAAGCCATACCCCCATCACGTACTTCATCTCTGGTTTCTTCCGCCAAGTGCAGCAGCTGTACTTCTTGTACAGACATATCGACTGCTTTTAGTACAGACGCATCTTTCCAGGCTACCAGCGGCTGTGTAGTGGTCTGCCTTACAATTTCTATCTTCAGGTTAGTGGGAGACGCCAAGGTAATCTGTTTATCTGTTACAGTGTATTCTGTTCCCTGTACCAGTTCTTTTCGTGTCTCATTATCTATCAAGCGTACTTTAACAAAAGCCTTGCGAAGATAATCAAACGAAAAAGAATAGACCCGCTGTGTCCCATTGCCCTGGTATGTCACCTGTGTTTTTCTTTCGTCAGCCATAAGGCTCCTTTCCTGTAAAAAAAAAATAGAGGGCCATTAAGACCCTCTCTGTATTTAAAAATACCTTAATGTTTTATCCATTCTAAGAAAAGAACAATAATGGAAACACCTGCATAGAAGTTTATAAACACTTGAAGAATATGCCAAAAGAGACTCCACCCAGTATAATAGTCCCAGATTTCTTTGCTGTGTATCGTGTCATAAATACGTAAACGTATCTTCTTCTCCTCGGGACTTAACGAATACCAGTTTTTATCCCATTCGCCTGTATAACCCTCATGCATGTTTTATCCTCCTGTTAGCTTTTCTAAAAGACCTTTTTGCTTATATGCTTTCTTCTTAGGTGTAGGTTTTTTGGTCTTAGGCTTCTTTATGTTCGCCTTATCTTTGATAAGAGAAGACACACCTACCATTGCCCACCAAGACCCCAGTGGTAAAGACCGCATTAGGTTATCAAAATCTCTGGTGTCTCCCTGATGAGTAGCCAGGTCATAAGCACCAGCAGCCCCATAAGCTGTCTTATCCAAAACACCAATAGCAGGGGCCTGCCCAATAGCTTTACCAAGCTTACCACTGACAGACATATCTGAACGGGGTTTCTTATAGGTATTATCTACCGTTGTCCTAAAGCCCTGAAAATCCGTAAACATTTCCGCTACATCAGTACCTACAGACAGAATAGACATAAAGGATGCTCTTGTCAACCCTGCCAAGGCTAAGCGCTGTGGCGTAAGGTTCCTATCAAAGAAGGCATCCCGTTTAGCTGTATCATTGGGGTACATAGCATACCCTCTGGCTACTGTCAAGCCGTAGTAGGTCATAGCATTGGTGCCCATGGAGAACATTAATGCCATCCCATCGTCCACTTCATGGGACTGTAAGGCCCTCATCATTTGTCCGTTAATCGTCCTAAACGTAAAATCTTTAAACTGGAAGAACAGTTTAGTGTACCAATTAGCATCCTTAAGGTACCCAGTGTTTCCTATGGTCTGCTGTTGAATAGACCGCAAAGACTGGTTCCTAACCAGCTGTCTCCATAATGTAAACGTATCAGGAGACTCCTGCATCCATTTGTCCATTGAAGCTGCTACCTGGTCTTGTGGAACATCCAAATATTTCTTTATGTCCCGCTTCATGCTAACCGTATCAGACACCCCTGCTGCTTTCAGTTTCTTTGCGCTTACGGGGTTCCTAAAGGCACTAAATGTTTTACCATTTGCCCAATCTATAAGGTCTGTAATGGCACTAATACGGGACTCCTGTTCCATAGCGTCTGTCAGCTTCGTCATCTGGTTCACAGTAGAGGTCAATAAGGACTCTCTATGTGTCCATTTGTAAGCACTATCGGCCACTGTGGACAATAAGGTACGTGAACCGTCATCATTATGTGCCATGGTCTGGCTAAAGGCACGGTTAGTCATAGAGGAGCTCATATGCCACGCTTTGGTCGCAATAGACTCTCCCTTTAGATGCTTTTCGGCTGCTTCGGCTATAGACGCCAGTTCTCCATTAGACATATGCCTCCAGCCCCTGGCCAGTGTTTTACCAAAGACAGGAATACCAGACAGCAAAGAATGAAAGCCGCTGTAAGCAACCATAGACCCAATTTCACCTGTCTGTGCAAAGGTCATGTTACCACCCACGTTTGCATAAGAATGCTTACGTATCATATTGGACAGTAAGTTCCAATTCTTCATGTCGGCTGTATTATAATCACCAACACCTCGTATCATCTGGATGGAACGTCTTAATGCATCTTTTTGTCTCTCTGCACCCCCTTTGCCTAATATATGTTTGCTCTTTTCTAATTCCTGCACACATGTATCCAGAAAGTCTTTTGTGCCTCCTTCCCCAAAGGTGGCATGTAAGGCAACATCACCAGACATTCTGTTTATCATCTGGGGCATAATTTTGTCTATATCAAAATCACGCATGTCACGGTCAAAACAGAAGGTAACACCGTTACCAATATCCATTTCAGCGGATGTATCCATAGGAAAACGATGATTAAAGGAGGCCATATTGTCCCTAAAAGTAGACACATCGCCATCCATAAACTCCATATCAGACATGTGCCTATCTCGAATACCAAAGGCCCAGTCCTTAGCATTTTCCTCTATCCAGGCATCCACAGCTTCATCGGTTACGTCTGTCTTAACAGGTGGGACGTCTTTAGGCCCATGAGGTTTGCTGTTATATTGAAGCCTTGCAATATCAAAGTCTTGTTGGGCTTTATGTTCAAGCTGTTCTCTAATAACTTTTCTATTTGCATTGCGTCTTGCATAATCCGTAAGCATATCCTGAAATTTATCCCAGCCTTTAGCACCACCATAATAGTGTGCTCCTACATAGTCATACATCTTATCCATGTCTACAATACGGTAAAATTCATCGTCATTAAAGAGACCATCATGGCTAAGATATGCCCCTGTACCTTTTCGTCCACCTAACTTTTCACCTTCCGCTGCCCCAAATTCCATCATGTCTTTGCGAATGGCTTTCATGCGCCTTGCTAAAGACACAATTTCAGCGGGGTATTTAGATAAGGTGTCTGTTTTACCTAAGGCAGCACAGTTTTCATTGAATAAATTGTAACATTTAACAATGTCCTCATTTACTTTATTGATATACTTATTTCTTAATGCCCCCACATGGCCATACGTTTTCACCGTATACTTGATACGGTCATCCATAAAATCATTATACATAGACAGCCAGCGGTCTTGCATAAACCGTTTAATATCTTCTGTTGATTGTGTCATACCGAAGCGTTCGTGTCCACGCATTTGTGCATCGTGTAAAAGAATATTTGCAGCCTCTCTTAACCGTGGCAGACGGGAAGAAGACAGCTTACCGTAAAGAGTTCCAGGGAGCCAGCCTGCCTCTAACCATTCTCCTGGAGAAAAATGAAGGCCCAGGAAATCAAGGTACCAGTGTTTATTTTCCTTAGACACAGCCCCTTTAGTATCCATAAAGGTCTCATGAACAGGGGTCAGCATGTTGTCTTTGGAATAATGAATATCCATAACTACATTAGAGCCGTCAGTCAGCGGCGTAACTACTTGTTTATTATTAATTTCATTTTGAACACCACGGATTATCAAGTCTTTTAACTCTTCATCCGTTGCTTCTTTATTAGTAATATTCTTTTTAAGACGCTGCCAAAACTTCTCCTTCTTATTAAAAGAATGCTCTACCCAATAGGCCAATGCCTCTTCAGGGTTATCGGCCTGTTTAGCGGCTATTTGCCATGCAGGGTCTTTTGATGTCTGCATCTTCTGTTGTACGGTATTTAGCAATTGCTTATAAGAATTTTCAGGCATCATATGCTGTAAGCCCTGGTGCACACCTACTTCATGTGCCACTAAGCCCTTAATGTTTTTAGGTGTCACTTTATCGGACAATAAAACAGACACACCTGATGCCTTATCAGTAAAGGCCACTGCTTTCTTGTCTAAAGAAATACCATTGTAGGCAGCCAACTTCTCTGCATGCTCTCTGGACACAATAAAGAGCTTGTTAGCATCCATGAGCTCCTGGGCTTCTTTGCTGCCATCTGCCAGCCGCCTCTGATTTACTTTGGACAGGTAGTCTACTACTTGCCCTTTATGTGACATAGGGGAGACATAATCCTCTGCCTGTGCCACTATGGTTCTTTTAGTTTGCTCTATGGTGTCTTCAAGGGCATTAATCTTCTTACCACGGACACCTGCCTTACGCAAGCGTCCTGCAAGACCAATAGCGCCCCCAATGGCTCCACCAAGGAAAGCAGCAGAAGCATAATCGGGTTCCCAACCACCATAATTCTTTGCTGCCCAGCGGTTTGTTGTAGCTACCGCCGAACCTAAAGCAACCTTAGTGCCACACTGAATGGCAAAATTATCCATACCTGTAATAGCAGAAGACACCCGCATTTGCTTCTTTAAGAGTGAAATTTTCTTCGTTAAAGCGGCTACCTTACCAGCTTTTGCCAGTAAGGCTGTACCACCAGAGACACCAGCAGCTACGATAGTTACAGGGTCAAATAAGGCACCTACTATAGACCCTAAAGTAGACAGGCCATATTCCATCTGGGAAACACGTGCCCGCCTCTGCATGTCCTCTTGCTTCATGTGGAGGAGCTCTTGTAATGCTTCTGCACTGGATGCGTGTGTTAAGACATATTCCTGTGCTGCTAATGCTCCCGCTATCTTGTTGCCCTGTGTATCTGTGTCTGGCAACTCTCTTTTAACCATCTCTACTTCTTCTTGAGACGGGTTATACGTATCCAGAAAATGGGACACTCCTGATGCATTTATGTTTGCCCAAAGGTTCCTTAATACAGCCCATGCACCATCATCGACTGCATTATCAATAAATTTATCTTTTGTTTCTTCCCACGTTCTTTCAAAGTAAGACGGATGGCGGTTGTCTTCAGGAATAGGTGCGGGTGTCTCTCCCCAAGGCCCTATTGGGTGTGCTTCTTCAAACACCTGGAAATCAGGAGACACACCTAAAGCACTGGTCAACCCTGAAGCATATTCTTCTACAGACGCCCCATAGTAACCACCATTCTTTAATGCTTGTGCATAAGATACAGGGTCTGTTGCATCTGCAATACCGTTCTCGACATAATTTGCCAGATAAGCACCAGCAAATCTTGCCCCCTCTTCTCTGGAAGAAAAAGGCCTATACCAGAGGTCTCCATCAGGTTGTCTCCAGTCATCCCCCATATCTTCAGTGGTTGTAAAGCCCCCTAAATTGTTTCCTGTTCGGAAGAGTTCAGACGTAAAGCCACCTGTCTCATGGTACCATTGTGCCCATATCAGATTAGGGTCAAGATATCTGCCTGTCTTATTTTGAAATTCCTGTGCAGCTATCTCCGCCAAATCCATATATGGTTTCATATCACCTGGCACTTAGACACCTCCTTATTAATCTATAATTCCACTAAATCTGTTTAAAATATTATCAGTGATACTATCATTATCATCCGCTGCATCATCTGTATTCGTCTCACTGTCTATAATAGCCGCCGCTGTTTCATTACCATTGGCTAATTCATCAGACATAATATTGGACTGTTCTGTAAACTGTGCTTTGGTATAAGCAGCTACAGGCTGTGCCCAATTTGTAGACCTTAAGACCAACGTATGGTCCCAGCGGCTGTATTCAAAGTACAAATTGTCTTCTTCTACACCCCATGCAGCATTATTGACAGCTGTCTTGTGCCTTAACCAGTTCATGGTGGCTGCACCTGCATCCAGCTTGTCATCTGCTGAAATGTCCGAAAAGAACGCTTTTGGCAAAATATGTCCCTTATAGGTCATAAAGACTCTTGATACTGTATCGTTGACCTGCTGGGTCGCTGTGTCTTCATCCATGCCACATGCACGGGCATAAAGGAACAAATTGTGCGCTAAAGGCTGCACTAAGGGGTCATCAAGGTACGCCCTGTCTGCCTTAACGCTCTCATTGTCTTCTGTAGAATAATCTAAAGTTTCCACAGCATTGTTATTGGCCATATTAATATAGTCATCTTCAAATAGCTGTCTCTGTACCTTATCAGCCAGCTTTTCTGCCCCATTAATGAACATAGACAAAGGCTGTTCTACATTCAATGGGTCTGGGTTCATGTCCATCAACATTTGTAATGTTTGAATTTTAGCTGTGTCTTCATCACCAAAGATAGACATAAACCGTGGTGTGTCTGCTGCCAGCATGTGAAGACCTGTTGTTATACCGCCAAAGCTCTTTGAAAAGGCATCATTCAAAGCAGATGCCGATGGGTGTATCAAGGCTTCATGCACCTGGTTCTTTATGCCCTCTGCAAGGGCACCATGAGGCGCAAAGTCTAAGACAGCCATCATTTGTCTTGCTTTTACAGCGGGGTCTGCGGAAGACTGCATGAGTTCCATATATACCTCTTCTGCTGCCCTGTTCTGGTCATCTTTTGAGACTGTCTTTGTAACAATGTTTCCTGTCTCATCATACTGCTGTACAGTCAGATTATTACCAAGAGCTGCCCTGCCGCCAGACAATAAGGTATAAATAGCTTTTTTAGCTGTTCGGACGCCTATGTCTGCATTTACCTGTTTTGCATGGTTCCTTGCTTCTTTTTCCAATAAACGTGCTTTTATTTCAGGGGCGGCGTCTATGGCCTTGCGAAGATAAGACTCAAGTGTAAGATAACCCTGGGGGCTGTCCTTTTGCAGCTTTTCTGCATAAGCTTGAAGACCCGCTGTATCCCCCGCTGCTTTTAAGTTATCAATTTCAGATGTCTTATCAATAGACCATTTATTCATTTTATTAAAAGAAGACTGCCCTGCCATGACTAAATAGTCTTGTAAATCAATCTTGTCTTTTACTTTGACATCAGCCAGTGTTTCTGGGTCTCTATACAGGGTTGCTTCTCCCAGTGCTTGTATCTTATCGGGAGACCCCACATCACGGGCAGCCTGTTTCAGTAAGCCCTCTGCCATTTTAATAGACTCGGATGGCTGATAACCACTAAGAGCCATAGCTAAAAACTTTTGAGTAGCTGCTGCTGTAGCATCTTCATTAGACATTCCCAAAGACATTTGATGGGTCAAATCCCCTAATGCCACCTGAAAGCCCCCATCACGCTCTGCTTTATAATTAGCTGAACGCTGGGCACCCTGCAAGCTGATGCTTTGTACCAGCCCCTTTTCATAGCTTTCATAAAAGCCTTCATCAAGACTATCCATATTAACTTCAAAGGGCAGCTTATCTTTCATGTCCTGATAATAGGACTGCTTAAAGGAATAATAGCGCTCTGCTTCTTCCATTGCTGTGGGGAGCTCTCCCTGCTCTTCCCGAAGCTTTGCATATTCCTGGTCGGCCAACATAGCCATATGCTTTCCACGCATCTTATCAATATAAGCCACTGCATATGGGTTGTCTGCCAGTTGATATTGGCCATATTGTGCCAAAAGCTGTGCAGAGGTGGCTGTTGCCCATGATTTTGGGTCGGTAGCCCCTAAAAGTGCTTCAACCTTATTGGCGTCTAATTGTTTCTGTTTGTCCCTTTCTGATATATAAGACTCTACAGCGTCCCCAAAGATACCCAAGGAATGGGCCAAACGATTACCTGGCATAGCCTGGGCATCTATATAACGGGAGGAAGACTGCAATGGATTTAAACGTGATACATAAGTAGCTACAGGCTGCTTAGTAAACTGCCGCTGTGTCCCAATGGCATTTGCTATGTTTGTAGGCATCTTAGACCCCCTCCCTTAATCTGTTCATCGTTCTAAAACGTGAATTGGAATACTTTGGTTCCCATGCAAAGTTATAATCATTTTGTCTCTTTGTCTTCAATTTATAACCTGTATAATCACCCCAGCCCCTATCGTTACCTAATGCGTTCCTTGTGGTCTCAATAGGAGACACATTAACATTCCTACGATAATTATTTATGGCTGTGGCATCTTTCTTTGCTGCATACCCTTTTAGGCCTGTGGCAGCTAAAGACATCAAATCACCTATCTTATCGGGCTTAGCCTGTGCATAGGTGTTAGCAATATATTCTTTAGTAGACAAAGCAGTGGTTTCTTTATTCAAGTCAATCTCATTGCTCTTGCGGCTATAGTTATCCTGAATAGACCCAACGGCTCTGGCTGTGTCTGCTTCCCCCGCCCTAATCAGACGGTCAGCTGTCCTTCCGCCCCCAGCCATGCCTTCTGCAATAGCCGCCTGGACAGAAGAATTTAACTGCATTTGATTAATACGGGTTTTTATAATGTCATTAACAGCCGCTTCATAAGAGTCTCGCCTTTCCTGTTCATAGTTTTGAAAAGCATAGTTCATTTCCTGCACGGCACCTGTCATCTTCATGTTTGCGGCCTGTGCGGCTGCTTTATTCCTTTGTCGTATCCCCCAGGCTTGTAAGGCCATCTGTCCTGCGACTGCCCATGTGCACATCTGTGTCTTTCACCTTCTCTTCTCGTGTAATAGTAAATATGCCCCAATTGCCCTTTAAGCGTCTCCAACGAACCCCTAAGTAATTCAAATAGACAACATGTGTATAATTGCATAACCACACCACATTTGTAATTATTCTGTAGTGCTGTAAAAGGACTTCTTTAAACTTTTTAGACCACCTAATAAATTCTATTTTATGCTTCTCTACATTGGTAGTCAGTAATAGCCATACTTTTGCTGTGTCTTCATTCAGTGGTTCTATTCCACCAATACCCAGTAAAGAACCATCAGATAATGTAACAGCCATGACGCCCTTTAAGTGACATAAAGTGACATAAAGATGTGTCCTATCATAAATTCCCGTAGCATGAAAAACTTCTTTAGCATCCGCTTTTCGAATATGCTGTGCAAAATAATGCAGCTGTTCTTTCGCTGCTGGCATAATAGTTATCATATACTGTGTGTCCTTTTCTGATAATTTCCAGACCACGTCCACTCCATTAAGGAAACAGGAGTGGGTGCTCTGGAGCTAATTGAAATGATACAATTTGAATTGACAGACATAATTGGAAAGAGCATCGCCCCCGTCTCTAATGGGATGATGCCCAGTTTGTTTGCAGCCTGTCCTAAGACACGCCCTGTATGATAATATTTATTGTCTGCCCTGTTGTCTTTATGAGACACCTTAACTTCAAATACCCCTGTCTCTTCAAAGTTTATCTTTGCATTGGTCAGCTGGAGGCGTCCCTCATCATCAGCAACAACCCCTGCATCTGTTTTACGCTTGACGTAAATAGTAGAAAAATCAATTCTAAAGGTGTAAACCTGTCCTATTGTCACCTTTTGTCCCACATAGTTCCCATGAAGGTAACATTTATCTGCCTTTACGTCTTCTGCGGAAAACTCAAAATAGTGCTTATCGGGGGTTACTACGCCATAGTAAGTACCATCAGGCACAGCATGGTTATAAGAAGCCCCAAGGTGCAAAATAGTCTGGTGATTAATGTCATCATAGTTTGCTGCTGGAATGGGGGCAGTAATTGCCTTTCTGTCCAAAAAGACCCTATAAGGTTCATCTTCATAATCCTTTGTGTTGTAAGTAAATATTACCTTCTCCATAAATAATCGATTGTCTCTGTTTAATAAAAGGTACAGTTCAGACCCAATAAAGCCCCCACCTAAAACAGCGGCCTTATCAAATTCCCAATAAGACCAAGAAGACTGTAATCGTTCATCGTCTGCAAAAAGGAATTTATATACATATAATTTTGAGGTATCCCCCACAGACGGCAGTAATACAATGTTTTCATTGCCACAAGAATAAATATCATAAATACCATTCTTTAATAACGATGGGACATGTGATGTAATGTCCTGTGCGTCTTTAGTCCCACGGGTATCATCCATTGTATAGTATTCTCTTACGCTGGAGTATAGTGCTCTTTTTACAATAAAGTAAATGCGTCTCCCCACCGTTTTTGGGGCAACCGCCACATCACATGCAAAGGATGTAGTGTGTGGCACAGAAGCATTCTGTGGGGATAAGACGCCATCTACAGACAAAATGAATTGTGAGTTTTGTGAAAACAACACCAGGTCTGTCGAAAAAGGTACCGCATGGTACAAAATGGACACCTGATTATCAGACACCGCTAAATCAATGGGGTCTGTATCCTGTACTTCTACTGCTGATGCCCCCCAAAAGTCAAAGAAAGAGGCAGAGCGTGACAAAATAACGTTTTCTCCAGACAAGACACCAAGCCTGTTTCTAAATAAAAAGATATCATTGATATTGTTGTTTACAAAAGAGGGAAGAGGGTTTGAGTCATCATCACCTGATTTGCGCTCATCCCAGGAAACCTCTTTAATGGTAAAAGACCCATCTGCATTTCTAATTAATGTATGGGGCATCGTTGAATTATTAAAGCCCGCAAGTATGCCAGGCCTTGCACATTCTTTCCATACATTATCAACCGCATCATATGACACATAATAATCATCTGCATCAGAGCCACTGTTTCCAATAACCTTTACCGTATACCCCTGTACAGCTGTCACTGGTAAATTTGTAAACTTCTGTACCGAATGGAAGATAGCAAATAAAGCATTTCCATTAAAGCCATCATCACACGAACAAGAATTTATATGTACATCTTCTTTTCTCATGTAAAATGCAGAGTTTACCAGCTGTGTCTGCCACCCTTTTTCTCGTGCCTTTTCTGCTAAACGGTCTCGAATAAAATTGGTGTCTATCTTCTTTGCGTCCTCTGCATTATCCCCATTGGGTGTTGTAAAAGAGGCAACATCTTCTCCATTAATAAAAATGGTATAGGTTCGCCCATATTGCCCTGATTTAATATTTATAAGACAAGCATGGTCATCCCATGTTGAGGATACCTTTTTATCACTCATTGTCACTTTAAAGTTTCTATTAACAATAAATGTGTAATCCGCAATAGTGACCAGCCGCAACTGTGTACGGGGTTTAGACACCGTCAAATACTGTTGTGCATTCCCCTCATACTTGACTGTCTTCTTGTTACCATGAAGGTCATAAATAGACACCCCTGTACCATCAAATATCATCATATACCGCTCATCTTCATCACGGTTTGCAATGTGTACCAGGGGCTCTGGGTTAGCAAAAGGGGCACCTAAGTCAGCAATATAGCATGTAGGTGGTCTTTTCTGTAATCCAGAAGCTTCGGTAGAAAAACCATTTACTTGTGTCTCTAATTGTTCGGGGAGACGCAATAATGCTGGCTGCTGGGAAATACCCGCTACCAGGTTCTTTACTGTCTGTGATATTCTGCTCATCTTACCTCCCCTGTAACTGCTGGACATAGGTCATTCTATTTGCATTATAGGTACCTATTTGCATCTCATACTCCTGCAATGCCACCCATGCTTCCTGTTCTGCTTCCCCTAAAGAATTGTCTAAACTGTCATCCCCCAATGTCTCATTTTGAAACTTTCGGGATGCTTTAGCTACAATATAGTGTGCAATAGGGTCAAGAAGGTTCTCAATGTCAATATAAAGGACTACCGTGGTTTCTATGGGCTGTTCAAAAATGTCTGTTTGATTATCCACATCAAAGACATAACCGCCACGCTGAACATATTTAGTTCCGTCTGTTCCTACCAAAAATAAAATATTATCAGACCACCTGATTTTCTTTGTATAAACATCAGGGTTAAAAAGATAAGACGCCCATGTATTCCACGCCCATCCTTTAGACTGCACATAGCGGCTCGTCTTATGCAAGATGCGCAAGGCATTAGCTACATCAACGTTTTCAATTACTTCCAAGGTGTTCACAGGAGGTTCCCCAATGACACCCAACATTTCATTTACAGCATCTAATTCTGTCATCTATTGCTCCTTTTCTTTTAAATATGGCAGGCCAGGCAGGACTTGAACCTACATCTTATGGTTTTGGAGACCACTATTTTTCCATTAAACTACTGACCTATAATGGAGGGATTTAAGGCTCCCTCCTGTTACCTGTGTCTTACTTCGTTGCGCCCATGAAGACCGCTTCAGGACGAAGACCGCCATGGCCCATAGCATAGGATGCTACAAGCATGTCTGCCTGGTATTCAGCACGGCGTGCTTTTTCCAGCGCAAGGTCTTTCAGTTTAACGGTGCCCACTGCGGAACGGTGCATAGCAATGTAAACCGCCTTAGCTGCATAAGCTGCGGGGAATACATGACCGTCTCCCTGGAGTACACCATCATTCTTTGCTGCCCCACCAGCCGTAAGGTGCGGGGTTTCAATGATGTCAAAACCAGCCACACGAAGGACATTTCCTTCCGTAATGGTTGCTACTGCCCCATAGTCACGATTAATGGCCACAAGGGACGCAACAAGAGCATTTACGCCCACAGGGGTCATGAACACATAGCGGTCAGATGCAGGAACATAGTTCTGGGACATCTTTGCTTTGACGTTCAGAAGAGAAGACACCAGTTCCTTACCAAAGGCTTCCGTGATGTCTGCTGCTGTGGTCAGCTGCATAATCTCCCCTTTACCCAGACCAGTGATGTTTTCCTTGTTTGCAACCACCATCTTAGCGGCTTCCGCAAGGACTGCACCATCAGCGGCCATTGCCAGGGCTTCACCCATCTGTCTGGAGTATTCGCTGCGGACATCATAGTGCTTCAAGGCCTCATCAATGTCCGTAATCATCTGGGATGTGGTCAAAAGGCCATCAATCAGAATGTTCTTTTCAGCCCCAGGAATGTTCTTACGGATATCATCCAAAGACTTACCAGGTTTCAGGTAGTCAGCGGATGCCCGCCCAAACACAGGAAATTGTGCCGATTTTCCGCTGGAAATCGTTCTCAAAATGTGTCTCCCGTTAGTTACGGAAGCTCTCTCAAAAGCTGTAATGGTTTCCCCTGCAAATACCTTCAGGTACATTTCAAGGGAATTTGTCCCTCCCTGGACTTTACCAGGTTCTGCTACAGTTACGTTCGGCAATTAAATATTCTCCTTTACAATAAAAAAGAGGAGCAATATGCTCCTAAATCAAAATAAATAAATATAGTATTAGCCAATGAAGTTTGAATGCATGGTCTTGCGCTGTACTTCTTCTGTGTAGGCTTTATCTCTGGTATAGCGGGGGTCTCTCATTGCTTTTACCATCTCTGCTTTCGATGCATAGCCCTCCTGCGCCTTTCCAGAATTACCACCACCCAGAACAGTACGGTTCGCTGTACCATACTTCTGCTCCATCTGTGCCTTATACCCCTCAAACATGACGGACAGCTGTGTCACATCTCCCGCATCAATCGCATGATTAAATGCATTAATCTGTGCATCAGACAGCCCGCCCACATAGGCCACAATGCGGTCATATTCATCTTCACCGCCTGCGGCTTCAAAGACAGCATCCCTATATGCCGTTACCGTTGCCTCCAGACCAGCAATGTAAGCATCCACAACACTCTTCGGATATCCAGCTTTTTCCAGGGCTTTATAGCTGTCTTCAGACAATTCACCATTATCTTCATACTCTTTAGACATTCCATCAAAATCAACCCCTTTAGCAGTCAGGTCTTTAATGACATCTTCTTCTGCCTGTTTCTGGTCTGTAATGCGCTGCTCGACTGTTTTCTCTTTAGTGTCCTTTTTGTCACCTTTTGGAGACTTTTTGGTATCCTCTTTGTCAGCTTCTTTTTTTACTTCCTTTTTGTTGCCTTCATCATCCGCTGTTTCTTTAACGGAGACATTCTTTGTATCTGATGTTTTTATTTCAACATCTTCGTGTCCTTTAAGGGCATCTTCTGCGCCCCCTGTGACCGCATTAGGGCCATAAAGAGACCCATTGCCGCTATCCGTCACCTGGACGGTATTGTCATCATCCATTTTTAACCTCCTTGTTGCTGTCCGTTATTCATTACCCCCTGTGCCATCTGTGGGGCTGCTCTTGTGGCCATCTCGGCCATCTGCTGTTGTTGTAGTTCCTGCTGCATTTCTTCTTCAGTCTTGACTAAACCAGACACATCCAGACCAAGTGCATTGGCTTCCATAAGGGTCATTTCATTCCACTTAATGGCTTTTGCCTGTTCGGGGTTCTGGGCAATCAGCTGCATAAATGTTGTCAGCTTATTTAAATCATGTCCACGTCCAAGGGCTTCTAACCCTGTAGTAATTGTGGGTTCTACCAGGTCTTCTGGTAAATCAGGCATCTGTCCTGTTGCAACCAGCTGTGCCAACATGCGCCTTACCAGGGGCAACTGGAGCTCTTGAGACAAAATAGAATAGACACCACCAAGGGTATCTTCCAGTTCGGATGCCACATAGCGGATTTCTTCGGCAGTGACACGCTCCCCGTTTCGCTGTACAGCACTATTTAGCATAAAGGCATAAGACAATCTTGACTCAATATTCTGGATGGTAGCATTAACTACCTGCAAATCTGCATATTTCTCCAGCTGTAGAGCATGAATGTCTTCTTTTCTGCCTGGTACAAATTCACCACTCTGTGCCTTAGACAGTTTATATGGTCGTGTAATGCCATTAGGGTTTACCAAAAATAAGACATTAGCCGCAATGGCTGCTGTCTCCACAATGGCCTTAGAAAGCCCTTCAAGAGACTTCAAGTCCCCTAAATACTCTTCCACGAAAGACCGTCCATAAGACTCCCCATCTACCTTTACCATGCGCAATGGTATCCAAGGGGTCTTTAATAATGGAAAAGACTGGTCTGAACCAGGGACTGTCTGCCCGTCTACTTCCTGATAAGACAAAAATTTATCATCTTCACGGTAAACATGTGTGTAAACCTCAATGATATCTTCTGGCTTCTTTGTCTGCCCCTTTCCGTCCACCAAGGACTGAATGTCATCTGGGAGGGCGGCATAGGCTATCTTATCTAAAGTAACAAGCTGAATAACATTCCCTAAGGCATCACGCTGTACCACATAAGAATTGAGCTTATACAGCTTCATTCCTTCTTCTTTTGGCGGAAGGAATAAAAGGTCATTGCCTGTAACAATAAGTACCTTTATGGCTTCAGCAAGGGTCACCCTGTACTGATGTGTCTCTCCATAGTCTGCCAGCTGATGCTCCTTTTGCATTAGCACTTGTTCTACCCGTGTCTTTAATTCAGGTTTTGCTTCCAGGTCTTTCTGTGCTTCCTGGCCTGGAGACAACCTAAAAAAGGGGGCATTAGGAGGAAACAAGGCTAACATCAATTTAGATGCTAAATTATTTACCCCTCGTGCCCCTACAGACTGGTACGGTGTGTCAAACGTTGTAGACGCCCCTGCTCCCGTTTTAGGAAACAATGAGGGTATCGTATACTTTGCACACTCTTCCGCCCTGGTTACATATGGAGACCTTTCAGACACTAAGCGCTCATAAAGAGTTTTTGCTGTTTCTGTCCGTTGTGTCTCTGCCATTAGATATTCAGTCCTGTCCCTGTGGTACCACCAGAAGCATTGGCGCCTGCATTAATCATCAGGCCTTTCTTGCCCTTTGCTTTTCTTTTCTTTTTATCGGCCGCTGTATCAATATTGACATCTGTCTGGCCACTTTCCTGTGCTGCGGGTGCGGCTGCCTGTGCTGGCTGTTCTACATTAATATCTGGCTGTTTCTGTCTACCAAACAGACCACCAGTAACACCACCAACAACCTTACCTACACCCCGTACAGCGTGCTTTAATACTCGTCCTACTGCTTTACCTACTTTACCCATTAAGTCTCCTTTCTGCTTTATAAAACCCAGCCCGTACCATAATTTCCACGGGTGTCATCATCGTCTTCATCTCTATCAATCTTTAATTCCTGCACCCCCCGTATTTTCTTCTTATAATCCTGACTACCACCAAAGATAGGGGAGTCGGGGTCTTTTGTCTGTGTATACGGGAGAATGTCTCTTCCTGCCGTGTTAATCTTTGGCATGCTCACTTTAGACCATAAGCACATTAGTCCTCCTCTTCTTCTTTTTCAAAAGCTACAGACCGTAAATGCTCTTTTACAGCCACAACGCCTTGCAAGTACCCTATCTGCCGTTCGGCGTCCATAGTAAGAGGAAACCCAGACAATAAACCTTCGGTATTAAAGACACCATCCAGATACTCTATCAGCTGTGGGGAAACATAAGGGGTTTTCAATTCCTCATTAATTGTCATCTTTTACTCCCTTTTAAAATCTTCACAAAGGAGGGATACTCTAAAGTAAACCCCTGCTTCTTCATATAAAGGTTCTTTGCCAACTGGGGGTCTTCTGGGAGGGCAGCTGCTGTCTCTAAAAGTGGTATATGGTTTAACTTTGCTGTCTCTTCCATCCACTTTGCAGCTACACGCCCAAAGCCATGAAAATTGGGGCTGACACAAAGGACAAAAAGCTCTCTAAAAACTTCTTGCTTCATCCACCATGGGTTCTCAATGGTATACCCCACATACCCCACAATGTCTCCCTTATATAGGAATGCTGCCAGACACCGCATTACTGCCATAACCCTCATAGCTTCTTCAGCACTCTTTTCAGAATAAAACTGTGCACAGTATTTATTTTTCATTGCACATTCTGTAAAAGCATGCAGTGCTTGATAAATATATGTGGTGTCTTTTGGTTTCACCATATAGACGGTTAGTTCGGGTTCCACAACGTAACCTTGTACTTGCATACGTCATACTCCTCCTCTTTGTTTAGAATATGCGCCACCCGTGCTTGCTGGAGTGCTTCTCCTTCAGACAACCCTGCCTTTTTAAATTGGTCAACAACTGTCTTCCAGCCTACCCCATATTTTTCTAAGACTTTATCTGCTGTCTTTGGGCCTATACCAGGACAACCCTTATAGTTATCGGCAGCATCTCCTATCATGACCTGTGCTAAGAAATTTTTATAAGCCTGTTCTTCTGAAATCTCAAACCACTCATCATGCAGAAAATCAAAAAAGATACCAGGGATTGTCTTGAAATCTTTATCGCCCGAAATGTGTACTTCATGCCCCTTATACTTATCAGCAAGGAGCCCCACACAATCATCCGCTTCCAGGGTCGGATAAGAGACACAATCATATCTGTCTTCTACCCACTGGCGTACTGCCCCATAGCAAACAGGCTTTAACTTTCCTGCACGGTTGCCCTTGTAGGTGCTCAAGACTTCTTTACGAAAGTTCTGCTTTGGGTCTGAAAAGCACATAATCAGTCCATATTCACCCTCATAGTCCATATGGTTTAACACTTTGTCCACAATAAGGGACACCCTGTCCTCAAATTGGGCTTCTGCGTCCGATGCATTTGCATGAAGAGTCCATAGGTCTCCACCCCAATTGACAGGTGTCTCTACGCTGGAAGCACTTTCAAAGACAAGCATATCTGCATCAAAAATTAATGTAAGCGTAAAGAGCCACCCCCTCCACCATAAGACATCAGGGATAACCCCTTTTCTGTTACTGTCCAATAGTTACATGCTGTGTTTTCAATCACAGAGGAGATTAGGCCCCGTGATGCTGCCTCGGCAATAAAAAAGGCGTTCTCCCTGGCAAAATCACTCTGCAACGCTGGAGAACGCATATGGACTTCTTTTAAAAACTGTATTAGTTCTGACATTTTCTTACCTTGTCTTTTATTTTTGCAATTCTATCCCGAAGCTGTTTTTCTGAAAAATGCTTCTTGCTTATATCATTAAATAACTCAAGCATATCCTGTCTTGAAACACCCATTGTGAAAAGCGTTTCTACAACATCCTCCAATCTTGCTATGTGCACATCTACCTGGTTATTTGACACCCCCCTATCGTTCGCTGTCTCCTCTACAGGTAGCGGTGCACACGGGGTGCTGTTATCAACTACCTCTTCTTCTACAGGGTCCAAAAATATTGGCTTACACCACCATCCATGGTCTTCTTTACAGTGTCCGTCACATGTATGTAAATCAAGATGACTTATATCAAACTCAACTGCAATCCAGCCATCTGGTGCTTTATACATACAGGTACCTACAGGACCTATTACACACTTAATACTTCCCCTATAACGTACCTTTTGTCCCACTTTAACATCTTCAAAGTTCATCTTAATGACACTCCTCCCAGTTATGACCTATAATGCCCTCTGTGTCCAGCTGGCACCTAAAATTAAAAAACGCCTGCGTATCTCTCATCGCAAGCTGTGCTTCTTGTACTACTATCTCTGCTATCTGTCTGGTTCGGCAGGCCACCTGCTGCTCGTCATGTATCCAAGCCATCAGCGCAAAGTCACCTTCCCAACCGTGCTTCAGCCCCCTGTCCAGCAGCCGCTCTTCTGTCCGTACTATCCAATACTTACAGACCAAAGCGCCTGCACTTTGGAGCAGAAGATTTAAAGCAGAATGAATAGACCGTACATGTAATAGTCGGCCATCTAAGCCTTTTAGATAATGACGCTTCCATCTGGTAATCTTGCCGTGATAGGTCTCTTTAACTAAGACACCCTCAATAGCTTTTCTAAGGTTCTTAATGGCGGGTGTAGCTGCCAAAAACTTCTTTTTCAGACGCTTACCTTCTGTAGCATCACCACCAACAATCTTGCCAATCTTGGCATCCCCAGCCCCATACAAATAGGCATAAATAAATGTTTTCGCAGTATCTCTCTTTTCAAGACCCGCTGCTTTCTGATTTGCTGTATGAATGTCCCCATGGACAACTTCATAAGCATACTTACCCTCATCATAAGGATATAAAAAATGGGAAAGACACCGTAGCTCTAAACCACATGCGTCTATTCCCGCCTGTATCCACCCCTTTGGTACACCAAACAGCGCCCTACATTCTTTGCCATAAGGAGCACCATTATGTGGCACCTGGGCAACATTGGGAGACGAATGTGTCGCTCTGCCTGTTACTGCCCCATTAGGATTAACACGCCCATGAATGCGCCCATCAGCTTTCACATGAGACAGCCATGCCTGACTGCCATCTGCTAACTGTCCTAAACGCTTTGAAATCATCAGCTGTTCTTCTAATAAAGGAGCAAGCACCTGTACTTCTTTAGGGGCTTTTTTGTCACCTTTTAGATACTTAAAGGTCTGCTCATCCATCTTAAGGCGCCCATCTTCAGCATAGAGTTCCACATTGTCTGGTAAATACCCATAATGTTTGCAGATTATATATTCAATTTGCTGCCTGCTGTTTGGGTTAAACTCTTTATAACGCTGAATAGGGACACCCTTCACATACCCCAGGGTCTTATTGTCTCTTTTTGGAATAAAGACTTTATCAGGAATAGGCGGTACCATCTTTCGTATTTTCTCGTCCAGTGCTGCTGCTCTGGCACGTAAGACACCCTCCAGTTTTATAGCCCCCTGTACATCAAATGGGAAACCGTTGCGTTCCTGTTGTGCCATAAGCCACGCTATTTTATGCTCAAGCTCTATAGCTGTCTGTGAATATTTCTGTTCCAGCAACTTATCATAAAGACATTCTGTGACAACAACATCCTGTTCGTTGTAGTCCAGCATTTCTTCATTAAAGACAGCCCAAGCATCCTCTGTGTCTTCCGCATAGGTACCTTTTAGGACACCTAAACGATAACCCCATGCTGCCAGCTTATGAGACCCAATCAATGTTCCTGGTAATTTACCCGCCCGATATCGACCATAATCAGACTCACCAATATTGGAATATATCAAGCGTGCCATTACCAAGGTGTCTACAATATTCTTTCGCTGGCCCCTATCAATAGAAAACCAAGGGTAAAGCTTTTGAATGGCGGGAATATCAAAATTTATGATGTTATGTCCGCATATTCCTTCTCCAGACCGAATGGCATTGTGCAACCTTTTAATGCCCCTTTCCACGGCGTCTGGCCCATAACGAACAATATTTTTGTGTCCATCAGAGATGCATAGACAATGGATAACTGTCATATCCTCTAAAAGCCCGTTGCTCTCAATATCAAATAAAAGCATTGTCAATCAAAAAGGACTACCATCCTCTTCTGCCTCCTCTCTTTCTTCTACTGATAGGGGTTCAGTTTCTTCCAAGTGGTCTGTAGCCTTGTTATAAAAGAGATAACCCGCAATCCCCGTCTCTCCTGTCCAGCGGTTTTTTAAGACACGAATACGAACCCTGTTTCTTTGTTCCCCATCTGCCTGCTGATTTCTCTCTAAGCCAATGACTGTATCGGACAGCTGTGCAATAGCTCCAGACCCCCGCAACTGCGAAAGGGAGGTTGCCGCCCCTTCTTCGTGAGACATACCATCAATACGCTTTAGATGTGAAATTACAATCAGACCTACTCCCGTCTCTTCGGCTAAAGAGCGTAACTGTGTCATCAGAATATCAATTAGCTTTCGCTCATTGTCACCTTCCAAACCAGACACAGCAATAGAGATGTGGTCAAGAATAATAAAATCACACTGCTCTCCCACAGCCATATAGCGTATCTTGCTTAACAGGTTATCACCATCTAAAGACCCAAAATGCTCGTATAGAATAAAATGTCCAGTACCTAATGTCTTATCAAAGGCCTGCTTGTACTCTTCTTCAGAGACACCCTGCCTATTCATGTATAACCGCTTAGATGCTGCAATAGACATCAAGCCACGGGCGGTGCGCTTCACGTTCTCTTCAAGCATCAATAAGCCTACCTTAAGGCCCTTTGTGACGCCCAAATCGTAAGCAACTTGTCTCACGAACGTTGTTTTGCCTACACCTGTTCCCGCTGTTAAGACAGTTAATTCACCTTTTCTCAAACCACAGGTCATCTTATTCAGCGGAATATCCCAAGGAAACATAAAACCCTGCTCTGTATCTTCCTGCTTACTTACTTCTTCCCACAGGTCGGCACCATTCACAATGCCGTCTGGGGTGTACTTTTTGGCATTCCAGATAGCTTTGATAACCTCTTGTCCTCTGCCAGCCAAAAGGCACTCATTAGGGTCTTTAAGGGGCAGTGTAGCTACATAAAGCTTATTAGGCTGTAAGAGCCCCTCAACATCCTTTACAGCCTTTCGTCCTGGCTCATCCATATCAAACATGACAATAACCTGTTCAAAGGAATTAAGCCAATCCATATTCTCTTTAAAGACACGCTTAGCAGAGGAGACACCATTAGGAATAGATACAACGGGGTACTTATTACCATTCAGCTGTGACACAGTAAGGCAATCAATCTCGCCTTCTGTCACTACCAGCTTCTTTCCCCCGCCCCCTGGCCATAAATGCTGCCCAAAGAAACGGTTACTTATCTTACCTAAGGTGGTAAACCTCTTATCTGGATATCGTACCTTCTGCCCTACACAGACACCATTATCATTAAAATAACAAGCTATCTGAATGGGCTGTCCCATCTGCACCCCCGCTTTATAAGAATAGAGCCTACATGTCTTTTCAGTAATCCCCCGCCTTTTTAATGGAACAGTTGGCCAGTCTTCTATGTCATACATAACACCCTTTTCTTTAGACTGTGTTTCATGATGTGTTACATGACACGAATAACAATACGTGTGTCCATCATCATAAATGGCTAAAGCATCATGGCTTCCACAATCAGGACAAGGAAGATGTGCCTTAATGATTTCACCGATTTTTCTCACCCCTCCATAGCTAAAAGAGACCCATCAGTAAATGTGGGATAAGATTGTGTCACCCCCTGATAGGTCTCTTTTAATTTTGCTACTATTGCCTTAAAGGCTTTTGTCTGTGCGGCCGTCATCTTCCCCCTAATCGTTGGAATTAAGAGTGCAATGCCAGTCGCTTTTTTCTTAAACTGAATACCAGCCACCTCATCAGCAGCATGGTCTTCTTCTACACTACCATTCCTGTGAATAATGAAGTGGTAGCCCGTGTCAAACCGTGCGTTTCTTTTCATTTCACAGTACATCTCTTGTAAGGGCTTATCTTCTACATCCCTTTTATCAATTATCAGACAATCTGTCTGTTCTCGTTTTAAATATTTTACGTATTTACCCATTTTATTTACTTTTTATTTTTCATGATGAGGCCTCCTGTATCTTTTTTATCTTCTTTCCACCACTCTTCTGGAATCCATTTTGTAGCATATTTGAACCCATGTTTCTTACACCAGTCAGCATAAGACGTGGGGCTGCCCTTGTATATTTTTGTTCCAGCTGATGAAAAGACAAACCGAATATCCAAATTCGGATGCTGCTGCTTGATTAAAATGTGCTTCTTGCGGTCTTCTACATCAAAGATGCCTTTAGTTTCCACTATGACACCATTAGGCAGCACAAAATCAGGTGTATAATGGTGCACCTGCTCTGGAATGCTATAATCTATCGTATATTTTTCATACTCTACTTTAATCTTAGCATCTTGTAGCTGCAAGGCCACGTTGTCTTCTAACCCTGACCTGTACCCCCGATTGATATGATTAGACCATCCACCTCTTCGTGAAAAACGTCTCACCTTTTAAAAATCCCCTTCAACCAATTCTTCATTATCTTCATTCTCGTCTGCGGACACAGTGTTTTCCTCACAGACATAACCGTCTTCTTCACCAAAGCCATAGGATTTAGCAGAGCCCCCCTGGCCATATTCGATAAGGTTAAGCACCTGTACAGCATTCAGCCGCAAAGAGACACCATTGACCGCATTAGAGACGTGAAATGGTATCAATGTTGCTGCAACCTTTACAGTAGAGCCATTCCCAATATTGTCCCCCTTAATCGGGTTTCCTGCGGCATCAAAGACACCAATAGTTCTCGGCAGTTCTTCTCCTGAACGGGTCTTAATTGTAGACGGTACCTTAAATTTAAAGACAATATCGCCATCTTTGTCTGTTTTAAAGCCCATGAAGGGTTCTTTAGACCACTTACGGCCTGGCTTCAGCTTCATTTCTGATTTTGCTTTTTCCAGTTCCGCTTCAATCTGTCCCATCAATTCATCGGTGTCTTCTTTATTCAGCTTCAGCTGGATGCTGTAACCCAGTTCCTTTCCTTCATATGTTTCGGGTTCTCTTAAATGTGCATAAAAAGCTTCTCCAGCTTTGGTAACAATTTTTGTATATTCTGTCTTTGCCATAATGTTAATCTTCATCCTCCATAACTTCTTCATTGTTAAATGTATCCACAACGGACATATTAAAAACAGGGTCTTTTATAAGACCCAATTTAGCAATTACTTGCCCCTTTTTCAGGTGACAGGCGTCTGCCCCACTGTTTCTTAGGAGTAGACACACCTCACCCATGTATGTTTCATCAATTATTTTTATGCTATTTGCCAAATTAATTCCATGCTGCCCTAAATAAGACGTGGTGTGAATTTCACCATGGTATCCAGCAGGTATCTGAACAGCAATGCCTGTATGTACTTCACATATATCCTGACTAAAGATAACCACATCCTCATCAATGGTAAGTGGCAACCATCCTGTCTGTTTATTTTTATGCTCAGGGATAACAGCCCCCTCATACAGTTTCTTTATTTTTAGTGTTGGTAACATCCTCTACTTCCTTTACTACAAAATATATTCCGTTCCTAACTAATCCCTGTCCGTTTGAAAGACTAAAAGAGCTTAGTATCTGCACGTCCTTCCCCTTTTCATTAATAAAGTACACGGGGTCTTCTGGATTAATATAGCCCCCTAAATCAATCACACGGTCAAGAAGTTCTTTTAGGTTCATACGGTCACACTCCCATTCCTTGTAATTTCATTGAGCCACTTTTTGTACCTCAAAATCTTCTTATCGGTGTCTTCAACATCTTCTTTACGCCCCCTGCGCATCTGGTACTTGATAAGACACCCTCGTAAATAACCAATAAACTCTTCTTTTGTCAGACATGCATGCATAACCATAATAGGCTGCACGGGCATGCTGGCATAGTAATCAGGATTATAGGCATCCACCTTACTCATTCTTCTTCCTCCGCCTCCTTTATTACCCTGCTTTCACAGACGGTTACTAAGCCTTTAAACGTACCTTCATGTACATAAACAAGGCAATTCTTGCCAGTGCTGAACGCAAAGACACCCTTAAATATGGTGCCATCTGGTCTGGTCACTATCACCCTATCGTTTGCCTTTAATGTCACGTACTCCCTCCTTTCTCGCCTGAAAATAATAAGAGCATTAATTTTTCAGAAAGCTTATCACCCTGTGCCCATATGCTCTCTTCCATGCCATCTACAATGTCTGAAGCGGTCTGTGCATGACTTACATGGTTTAACAAGTCATCAAAAAGGTCATCTTCCATGACCTCAATAAGGGCATTAATGTCCTCTGCTATATACTTAGTCATTTATAAGAACCCCCTCCTGTTAAGAAACTCTTCAATGTTAAAGGGCCCCGTATCCAAAACACAAATCTCCTTAAATAAATTATAATCTTGTATCGGGCACGCCTCTTTATCTACTATCCAGCATACGGTATCCTTTTTCTTTATTGGTTTTTCTGTACAGGCCAATAGGAGCCCCCTGTTCGTCCGTATTAAATAACTATAACCAAAGTTATATAGGCGTAATAAAAGGTCATGTTTAATATTAAAAATTGTGGTCATTTTTCATGTTACCTCTTCCTTTTTAAACTTTTTCTTATAAGCTCTTCGGCCTTCAAACAGTAATGTAATCAGTTTATCTTCCAGTTCTTCCATGCAGTCCTGAATGGCTTCCATCATGTTGACACTAAGCTCAATAGGTGTTTCACACTCGTCCTCATAATAATTAAGGTCATCTGCTAAGGCGTCCTCATAGAGCCCTATAAGCTCCTGAATTTCTTCTGGGGTACATTTAGTCATGGTCTTGTTCCTCCGCCTCATTAAAAAGCTCACAATATTTATAATCAACTACCCCATCTGTCGCATTCCATGAGGTGGCTCCATTACAATAAACCGCAAAAGGAAAAGCATGGTTTTGTGTTAGATAATGTGAGAAATATCTTTTCTTTTTTTTATCTCCTGGTTCGTCCCATACAAGCACTTTTGTGTCTTTTGGTACCTTTGTCCAATCAATAATGCCTAATTCTTTTGCAATACTCAAAGGGCTATCATCAACCCACTTTATGTCTTTAAAACATAAAAAGCTATAGAGCAATACACAAGAAGAAATATAGTTTGTATCACTCCACATATTCTGCTGCTTTGCTGGGCGCTGCTTATATGCATAAAGGAAAGCGCTTTCATCTCTTGCAAGATACCTATAGCCTTCATCATAGAGCTGCTGCAAAATGTACTGCCTTGCTTCTTTGTCACTTATCATTTTTATCTACCTCCGTACAAAAAAAAAATAGAAGAAAAACGGTTCTTTCTTCTAATAAGTGCGACAATCAAAATTTTGGGTGGGTGTGTGTGTGTGCACAACATGCTGTGTTTTGTTTTTTAAGACACAAAGTACCTGCTACATTTATGTATCATATAGGTTATATATAGATAACTAATTGTTAAACATATAAGTTATACATTTAGTTAAACAATAATAATAAACATTTAGTGAAACATTTAGTATCCTTATTGTTACATTATGTATCTTTATGTTCCATTATGTTTTTCTTTCTCTTCTCTCTAATAAGTGCTACAATCACCACTTTGTATATAAGTGCTACAATCACCCCTATATTTAGGAATGAATTGCAAATCATCTCCTTATACAAAAACCATAGAAAAGAATAGAAAAGAAGGCAATGCATATAAATCATCCTATCATTATCTTTTACTCCTTTACTATTATTAAATATAAAAGACATAGATTAGCAAGGACAAAAGGTAGAGATAAGTAGTAGAAAAACTCTGGATTAGTGATTACTAAATAACCACCCATAAAATTTAATAAGCATAAAGAAAGACAATCTATTATCATTTTTATTTTCCTCCTTTAATGAAAAGCATATAAACTTTCTTTTACCTGGTTGATATCAAAAGTACCTTTGGTCGGTTGTGGTGGCAGTTTTTGATTACCCACTATAAATGGGCTTAGGTCTCTTTCAAAAGCTGTTAAAACATCATTGGTTGTGTACATTTCTACAAAGCACTCTCGAATTAAACGAAACAACAAACCCGCTTTTGCAAGGGTTGTACCATAGCTGTCGTGTATCATTGCAAAGTTAGTTATTTTTGCTTCTGCTGCCCTATTTACGGTCATTTGTAGATGACTGGCATCCATACTGTGGATGAAATTAGGGGCTATTGCCTGTGACTGCTTGCGTCTATCCACTGTACCTGTGACTTCTATATCATAAAAACGCTTTGTGATGTGTAAAAAACGCATCTGGTACGTTTTAACGTTGTAGACCATATAAGGTTGCTGGACAATAAAGCCCATAGGTGTTGTCCATTGTATGACCTCACCGTTCTTAGTGACCATACGTGCCACCTGTTGTAACCATTCCATACCTTCTACAGCCTTAATAACCGTAGTCTGTACAGCTTTCCATATCAGCTTGGCCATGTATCCTGCATACTGGTTAGCATTATCAGCCGTAAATAGCCCCTCACCTATATGAGAAATAATTGTGTCTTCCAGTATCTGGTCTCTGAAACCAAACTGTTTGGCACCATAAGCAAGAGTCATAACGGGCCTTTTTGTTACCTTTCTGTTGACACCAAAGGATAACCAGCCCTGTGCAAGAGTCTTTGTACCGTACTTGATTTTATCGTGGTCATCCGTGGTGTCTCCTGTGCCTGTCTTTGCATCCTGCTCTAAGACACAATTAACTTTGTCTGCTACGGTCTGGTAGATATCATTAGGCTTATCTCCAGGTGCTAAGTTGACCTCTTTGGCTCCAATAGGGTCTCTTAAGATGGCTGAAAAATGTTGTAACCCACTGCACGTGCCATCGAAAGCTATCGATATACCTGTAATGAAACCTTTAGCGTGACCATTGTGTTCTTCAAGGTACTTCTGGAGCTTTTGGTACTCAAAGCACCACGCTAAAAATTCAAAGGGGGCATCTAAGTTACCCCACCAGTCCACCATGTCTAACGGTTGGGCAGCAGTGTCCAAAATGTTGCTTTTATTGTCTTCTACCCAAGAGACACAATCAGAAAAAGACACCTTGTCTATTCCAGCAAATTCAGCACCTGCAATAAAAAACCACTGGATGTCTTCATCATTTTCCAGTGGTTCTGGTTCTGCAAATAGCAGTAATCCTTTATTCAGTTCATCGCCCTGTGGGCTAAAAGATGGGATTGGATAGATACGCCCTCGAAAGTCTATGTTGTGTGGGAAGTAGATTTTATCATATTGTTCAAACCGTTGTGCTGTTCGTAAGTTGATGTGTACCCTTAGGGCTTTTCCCCGCCTGCTGGCTTCCTTTTCATACAGAAGTTTAGCGGCCTTTTTGTGTCTTTTGAGCTCTTCTGGTGATGGATTTTCAAGCGTTGGTAGCTTTGAAAAGGGCTCCATCTGTGGTAATCCTGCTATGTCTCCCCCCTGATTAACAAGCTGTTCTGCTACTCGTAACACCTTAGAGTTAATAATCCATGGTGTCTGTTGAATGCTATTTACAGCATTTAAGACATTACTTAAATCAGCGGCTTTTACTTGCTCTTTATACTGCTTAAAAAAGAAATTGTTTTGTCTATCCTGTGTATGGTAGCGCTCTGTACGAATAAAGCCGTGAATAGTATTCAATTCGCCATAATAACCGCCTGTTAAATCTGACTTCCATGGTGCTGGTGTCATAATCATTGGACAAGACTGATAGGCTCTTGATAATAAATAATGAGTATTTGCGTTCCATATTTTATGAAAAGCATCTGTAGGTTCGATGCACTCGACACCTTTGCCCCTGAAATTTGTACAATAACGGGTACTGAATAAATCTGTCCCTTCCATGCATATTTCTAATAGCTTTGCACCAAAAAGCATCGTTTCTTTCAGGGGCCATTGTTTTTCTTTCCAGTCTGTCTGGTTCATGACATTTTTTATAAAATAACGCCTATAAAAATTACTTCTTCGTCTTGACAGCCCTACCAAAGTATTTAGCTCTTTTTCTTTGTTCTCCTGTAAAAAAGCCTGTAGCTGCGCTTCTTCTAAGACATCCTGCTGTATATTCTGACAGGCGCTTGATAAAGATAGTGTTGTGTGTGTCGCATTGACGGCTTCTGTGATTGTAGATAAAGACAAAAGGGTAATTAAATCTTGTCTATTGTCTTTATAGATATTCAGCAACCACATGACCAATGGATAGTAGGCTGCCTTAACGCCCCCTTTTGGCTCTTCTTGATACTTTAAGAACGCCTCAATGTTAGCCGCTAAGGTATCATAAAGGTACTCAATTAAGCCACGGCCTATTGGTGTCTCTATGGCCTTGCCTGCTTGTGTCTTCTCTTGCAGATGCTTTTTAAGTTGTTCTTCTGCCTGGTGCTTGAATTGGTATTCTATTTCAAGCTCTTCTAAAAATAGGGGGCTCTGTTCAATATTTTCCATCACTTGCAACCTCCGATTATCCAAAATAAAAGCCATGCTATGAATAAAGACACAGCAAGACACAGCCCATGAAACATTCCCATTGCTATATAGGTTTCTAAGGTGTCTTTATCGATTGGAAACATTCTTTTTACCTCCGTTTTAGGGCAAACAAAAAGCCCCCATATGGTGACATAAAGGGGCTACTTGCATATAATGAAACTGGCTTTGCGTAAAACACTCTCAATAGCTCTGGTGTCTTCAACGAAAATATGAAATTGTCTATGTGGTGGTTTGGTGTCGGTAAGGGTAATGTAGGTGCATGAAGGGCGTTCAAGGGCATAAAGTGTGCCATTATGAAACATTAAGTAGCATGTAGCCCCATGTAGTACCTCTGCAATTAAAAAAGCACAGTAGTTTTTATCTAACTGTGCCTTAGTAATTACAAGCCTATTTTTATATATCTTGCGTGGATACATTTTATAACCGTTCAATGATGCCTTTAGGTGTCTTTATGTAGCATCCATCGGCATAAAAGGAGGCACCTAAGGATTGATAATCTATATAGTTTTTAATTTTCTGATAACTATCACTTCCTATGTATATTGCACACCATTTTTTAGCGTATTCAGTCATGTTGTGGCTTGATGTTAAAAACATGCAGTCATTGTAGATATCCACAATAACTGTTTTATCTTTTACCTCCTTGAATACGTCTAAATAAGCAGATAACGTTTCTTGCTGTCCTTTTCTCATATTTGCTACTTGTATTGCTTCCTCGATTGTGTCTGCAATGTAGTTTTCATCTGTAAACTGCATGTGCACTAAAAAGTTGTGGTTGTGCCATGTACGAATTAATCTTTCTCTTAATAAATCAATAAGTTTCATTGCTGTTTCCTCCCTGTAATTTTTGAATAAAATGCATAACAATTTGTGGCTGTTTCTGGCATGGCACTGTTCCATAAAAACTATTCTCTAATTCTCTTAGCCAGGCCTTGTTAAGATACTGTCCACATGGTTTAAATCCTATTGTTATTGCTATATCAGTAAAAATATAAACATCTGCTAACCAGCCATTAGTTGGATTTGTTAAATAATATTTTGGCGAAAAGTTTCGTCTCAAAAGAGGATATATGATATCCATAGGTGCTTGAAAACACTTATAGCGTTTTAAGAGCTTTTCTTGCGTTATTTTTCTATACATTTTCTTTCCCTTTCTTGTAACAATAAAGCATTAAAAAGGGCTGGATTATGTATTGCTTCCAGCCATTCTGAAAAATTAGACACGCTGTACTGATGTACTAAGTGCTTTCCGTGCTTTTCATAAAATATCTTTTGATATTTCGTGGTTGTTCTTGAATATTTTTCAGATGTAGTGATGTAATAAATTGTGTTGTGTATTAGGGAGTTTATTAACATTGTAATTGGTGTAGCATAAGACTGAAATAGAATGACACGCCCCACGGCTGTATCCATAACTATCTTAAATTGATTAGCAACTGGCCGTCCTGACCGTGGACTTTCAATATTTTTAACTATAAACATTTTATTTTTCCTCCATCTCTTAATAAACTGTATTGTGAATACGGCAGTTCTTTTTGAGCAATAATGCAAGTTGTACCCTGCTGATACGCCGTGTGTTTCCAAATGCCGATGTAGTCTCTATAAAGTCCCAATCGATACATTTTAAAAGAGACTGTAGTTTTTCTTTTACAGTCTCTGGTGAGAAATCTTGTCTATATAGTTTTAGGATTTTCATTTAATTTATCGCCTTTCTTTTTATTCATATAAATCGTCAACACTGTGTACGATAATGTTACCGTGCACTATAAAATTGCGTCCCATGCAGTACCGAATGGTTTTTAGTGTTGTCGCTGCTGCAACCCGTTTTCCGTAGGGGTCATAAGCATTTTTGTCTACCCATTCATCTCTTTCTTTTTTGCTGTCAAAAACGAAAAATGAATATGCATGACGATTAAAACTGTCATATGACGTATTAACACCATACAAACAGTGTTCGGCATAATACTTTTTAGTCATTTTGAGTACCCTCCTTCTACTTCCTCAACAGTCCAGTTTTGCGCCTTTTTACAGCGCTTTGCAAGCCGTGCTTGCTGTCCCCGTGCAAGTTTCACAACTCGCTGTGCCTCCTGATAAGAGTGGGTAAAGCACACCTTATCTATGGCCTTTAAATAAACCATAAAACGCCCATTATAAGCTGGCTGGATACGGTTATATCTGAAAAAATCTTTATTGGAAATCATAGCTGTTACCTCCGTTTGTAATAAAAAAAAAATAACACGTATTAGTTACGTAAAACTGTAGATATTTTACTGTTATCTACTACAGTTTTTTTTTTTATTAGCAGTGCTTTTTTTTGCACTCTGTTACATAAATCATTGTAACTTTTAGCCTGCGTCTGACGCCCCCAGGCTGACGATTACCGTAAACTATATAAACACTGTCACTGTCTATATAGACCTTTACGGCCTTTTATACATGTGATATAATTTGTTTGGTGAACGGCCTATATCATACATATAAAATTGGTTATGCGGTTATCAAAGAATCGCTTTCACTGACACAATGATACAACACTGTTGCAACATTGTATAGCCAATAAATTTTTATATGTTGTTATAGGCTTTCTTTATATGTGGAGGTGTACGATGAATACTGAAAAAATTATTACTCAATATAACAAACAGTTTTCAGACACAGTAAATAATGACTATATACGTTTTCGTTTATCGTCTGATTTAAAAACAGCTTTTCTATCGTTCTGTAAAACACAACATATATCAAGTAGTTTATTGTTAAGAGCTTTAATTGCTGACTGTTTAAAGCAGAGCAATCAAAAAGATATAAGTAGCATAAATATATCAGATAGCACATTAGACGATGTTGCATATTTAGCTAAAAAGTTACACAAAGACAAAAAAGATATTATAGATAACGCAATACAGTTATATGTAAAACAATATGTACACTTTTAGGCTCATTAAGGTTGACAATAAGTATAAAATAACTTACTTATTGTCTCTTTTTGTTTCTTTATAGCTGCTCTCTTTATGTGTCTTTATTGCTCTTTATGTAGCATTAGGAGACATTTAGGGCACATTTAGGGACATTTAGGGCACATTTAGGGACATTTAGGGCACATTTAGGAAACAATAAGTACATTAATGAACATATTGTTCGATAGCTAACAGATAAAATATCTATAACATATTTATTATGAATATACACACATATAACTTCTACTCTATATATCCTTTATTGATAACAAAAACGTTATCAGTCAAACAACAAACAGGTAACATCATGTCCCCTTATTGCTACCTTATTGTCCCCTTTATGCCCCCTTACGTCCTATGCATGCTGACAAAAAGGAAACAAAATAAGGCATTATGGTACACATCAGGTATACTCTATACCCCTATAGGTATATTAAAGACGTTATAGATTGTTTATTGTTTCGTTATAGTCACACCTTGGGCACATTATGCACTATATGTATCTGATTTACTTTATTATTACTATATGGGACATATGGTACAATTAGGGACATATGGGGGTATTTTTATATTTTGTAATTCATTAACCCACATTTCACAATTTTTACATATTTTTATTTTTGTGCCCCCTAAAGGAGACCATGATGAAACATCAACGAAGACAAAAGGGCGAAGGCAGTATCATTGAGTACAAAAAGGGGCACTATCGGGGCTTCTTAGACCTCGGTAGAGACCCCCAGACACAAAAACGCATCAGGAAGACCTTCACAGGTACAGACAAAAGAGAAGTCATCAAACTAATGCAACAATACCAATATGAAAAAGAAAAAGGTATCCTTAGCATTAATAGCATGACTCCTTTTAATATTTACTGTAATCACTTCTTAGAAATCAAAGAAGGTAAAGTAAAAAGTACAACATATAAATCTTACGTTCATTATATAAATAAGCATTTTATACCCTTCTTTCATCAGACACCCCTGAAGGATATTAAGACAAAGGATATAAATACTTTTCTTATTCAACATAAAAACTATAGCAGTGCTACTACGAATGTCTATCGGACTGTCTTAAGTATGATATTTCAGACAGCAATAGCAGAAGAGCTTATCTTTACTAATCCTGTATCTTTGTCTGAAAACATAAAAACAAGACAAAAAGAAATAGTACCTTTAACAATCGATGAAGCACAGCTATTACTAAATTCAGTTAAGGACATGAAGGTACATACAGGCATCCCTTGGTACCCTATTATCCTCTTGTGCTTAGAATGTGGCTTTAGACGTGGTGAAGTCTTAGGTCTTCACTGGTCGGATATAGACACAGTTAATAATACAATTACTATCCACCGCTCTATTGCTTCAGACACCTCTATACAAACACCTAAGACACAAAAGGCACAAAGAACAATAGCAGTAGATGCTCACACTATCCAAATACTACTCACTTATAAAAAGCATGATATTGTTGTCTTCCCGAATGCTATTGGGTCTTATTTTGCCCCTACAGCCATTTCTGTAGCCTTTAAGCACCTTAGTGAGTCATTAGGGCTCCATATGCGCTTTCATGACCTACGGCACACCAATGCCACCTGGTTAATAGCGAAAGGTGTCAATCCAAAGACAGTAAGTGCCCGCTTAGGACACAGTGATGTCTCTATAACACTCAATAGGTACACCCATGCGGTACATGAAGAAGACAAAAAAGCTGCCTCCCTTATAAATAATTTAATAAACAAGAAATAAGAACCATTGTGTGCCAATAGTGTGACTAATTGGCACATTTTGTATTCTTATTCTATCAAAGGCTACAATCGGAGGTAGAATTGTAGCACTTAAATACATCAAAATAAAATGCTTAATAAGATTCTAAATCAAATAAATTTTCTTTCTGTACTCCGCACACAGTCGAAAGTCCCATAAAAAAACGACAGCAGAATTTTCTACTGTCATTTCCTTTTCTTTTCGCCTTATTTCAGGCGCAGACCCAGTTTTTCACCAAGCATTCTGTATCTTTCAATATCACTGCGGCGAAGGTAATCAAGCATGTTTCTGCGCTGCCCGACCAGTTTCAGCAATCCGCGGCGGGAATGATGGTCTTTCTTGTGTTCTTTCAGGTGTTCAGTAAGAAGAGCGATTCTCTTGGAGAGGATAGCGATCTGCACCTCCGGAGATCCTGTATCGCCTTCATGTACCGCATACTGTGCAATGATTTCTTTTTTCTGTTCTGCTGTAAGCATAATTAAGCCTCCTGTAAATAAATTGCCGCATCTAAGTGATTCGTCGGAGTATCGAAATCCCGGGATGCAGTTCATACCTTAGCCATTATACACAGAGTGCATATATTTTTCAAGTCCTATCCTAGAATAACCTTATCACTCAATGCATCTGCATTTTCCTCAAACTTTTTGAGGAGCACTTCAATTGTCAGTTCCCGTTTTTCCTCTTCTGCATAATCGGCAATAATTCGTCCGCTATTCATCATAATCAGACGGTTTCCGTATCTTAAAGCATCACGCATATTATGGGTAATCATCAAAGTTGTTAAATGCTGCTCACTGACAATCTCATCCGTAATTTTCAGAACCTTATCCGCAGTTTTAGGATCTAAAGCAGCTGTCGGTTCATCAAGGAGAAGAATATCCGGCTTTTTCAGTGTCGCCATCAACAGTGTCACTGCTTGGCGCTGCCCCCCTGAAAGAAGATCAATTCTTGTTCCCAAACGATCTTCAAGTCCTAAATCAAGGCGGGCTACCATTTCTCTATATTTTTCGTGATCACCATCAGAAAAAGCCCATTTCAATCGGCGGCTTTCTCCACGGCGGGAAGCTAAAAGAAGATTTTCCTCCAACTGCATTCCACCTGCAGTCCCTTTCATAGGATCTTGAAACACGCGTCCAATAAATTTGGCACGCCTGAATTCACTCATCCGTGTTACGTCTGCACCGTTCAACTCAATTGTTCCTTCATCAGGAATATAAACTCCGGAAACAGCATTCAGAAGGGTACTTTTCCCCGCACCATTACCACCGATGACAGTGCAAAAATCCCCATCATTCAAAGTCAGTGATAAATCAATCAATGCTTTCTTTTCATTAGGTGTTCCCCGAAAAAAAGTCTTGCTGATATGTGAAATTTTTAACATAATCAGCCTGCCTTTCCCAAATTGGCTTTCTCCTTAATCAAAGGCGTCGCCAACGCAAACATAACAATAATTGCAGTAAACAGCTTCAAATCATTCGGCGGCATCCCCAAATGAAGTACTACAGCAATAACGATCCTATAAATTATCGAACCAAGAACAACCGCCATCAGAGAAGACGAAAAACTGCCTGATCCGAGAATAACCTCGCCAATAATCACGGAGGCCAAGCCGATCACGATAGTACCAATACCCATTCCCACATCAGCAAAACCATTATTCTGGGCTACTACAGCACCACATAATCCAATCAGAGCATTGCTGAGACAAAGCCCCAATATAATCATAGAATCTGTATTTACCCCTTGGGCACGAACCATTTGTGGATTGTATCCTGTCGCGCGAATGCACATGCCCAATTCAGTACCGAAAAACCAATAGATAAAAGCACTGATAATTACCATAAAAACAAAAGGGACGATAAATGCACTGACAGAAGGGGCCGTATGGAAAAATTTACCGGTAACAGAAAATACTGTATCTGCCCGAAGCAGAGAAATATTTGCTTTCCCCATCACATGAAGGTTAATAGAATACAGGGCAATCATTGTCAGGATTCCGGAAAGAATTGCCGGAATTTTTAATTTCGTATATAAAACACCTGTGATAACTCCTGCTGCGGCACCGCAGATCATAGCACTAAGAATCCCCCAGCCGGGATTTACATTTGAAGAAATAAGTGAAGCGGCTACAGCTCCTCCGAGAGGAAAGCTGCCTTCACAAGTCATGTCCGGTACGTCAAGAACACGGAAAGATAAAAAGACTCCAATTGCCAGCATAGACCACATAAGTCCCTGGGCAACTGTAGATATAAATAGATCAAACATCAATTTCACCCCGCAACACAGGCTACGGTCTTGCCGCCTGCCCGTCATACAAATATAATTTTCTTGCTTTCTGCCACACGTCGTAAGGCAGTTCTTTCTTCAATGTTTTTGCTACAGACATGTTCACGATCCAATCGGGATCGATCTGCTTGGTAATACCGATTTCATAAGGTTTCTTTTTCCCATCCAGCAATTCTGAAGCAATCCGGCCGCCACTGAATCCCATACGATAATACTCTGCAGATACAGAAAGCAAGGCGCCTCTCCTGACCATTTCCGCATTTTCTCCAATAACCGGAATACCAAGTTTCATCAAATGCTTCACGATCTCATCAAAAGACTTTAGAACGGTTTCATCTGCAGGAATATATACCGCATCTACGTGCCCGCTAAACTTTTCTATCTGACTGATGGGATCCTCTTTTTCATCAAAAGCCACTTCATAAATATGAATCCCCTTTTTTTCACTTGCATCTCGAAGCAGATTCAGTTGGATCACAGCCCCTTCATCTTTCGGATTAAAAATAATTCCAACGGTTTGAAGGGAAAGTACCTTTGCCGCCATACGTATTTGGTTCAGTACTGCAGGCATATCACTGATTCCCGTCAGATTATAACTATTATCAAAAAAATTATTACTTTCCGGTGGAAGCATTCCCACACCTACAATGGGAACAGATTTTGTTGCAAGGACACAAGCTTTCGTCGCATCAGTTCCCACTGTAATAATCAAATCTTTTTTATCTTTGACGAAATTTTTAGCCTGGGCATCAAGTTTTTTCTCATCACCATCAGCAGAAAAAACGTCAATCCGGATATTATCTTTCTCCCGATACCCCCTCGATGCCAAAGCCGCTTTTATTCCGGCAACCATTTTCCCCTGTTCCGGTAAAGAATCACTCTGCAGGATTCCGATATAATAAAATCCTTTTTGTGGAATAAGCCTGATTTGTTTTTTTAATGCTGCTGAATGGTCATCAATGACAGATGCCATTACGATTACAGCGCAAACTGCAATCAGCAACAGCATCCACCAGTTCCGCCTTATTGCGGTCATTTACCGATTCCTTTCCCCAAAAACTACAAGAGTTCCGCCCGATCAAGAACTGACTTTGGAATCTGTATTCCTAAATTTTCCATTTCTGCTTTATTGATATACAGCTTGGAGTTAGCTGCGCCTTCTACAGGGAAATCCCTTATCTGCTTTTTCCCTTCAAGGATATCTGCGGCCATTTGACCTGCTCGCTTTCCAATATCATAGAAACTAATTGATTCCGAAGCCAAAACCCCAGACTTTACATGCCCCACTTCAGCACCAAAAACAGGAATTTTTTCTTTATTGGCTACGGACATCAATGTTGGAATAGACGATGCAATAATATTATCAGTCGGAATAAAAATAGCTTCTACGTTGCCCCCCAGGAAACCTTCCGCCACCTGCTGCACATCATTAACCGAATTTACTGTCAGTTCCACCACATCAATCCCCAACGGTACACATACTTCTTTCAATCTTTTTGCCTGCACAACAGAATTGATTTCGCTGGAATTGTAAATAATCCCGATTCTTTTAACATTCGGAATAATCTCACGAATCAAAGAAACCTGCTTCTCCAAGGGACCGCGGTCATGAGTACCGGTCACATTAGCATCAGGCATCTCTTCCGATTTCATAAGCTTCGCATTTTCATAATCAGCAATAGCCGTACAAATAATCGGGATTTGATTTGTGGCATTCGCCATAGCCTGCGCAGCCGGCGTAGAAATAGCGCAAATCAAATTATAATTCCCTGACACGAATCGATTGGCAATAGAACGTAAATTAGACTGATCTCCCTGCGCATTCTGCTGGTCAATTTCAATCTTGTCCTTTAGTCCCCTCGCAGCCAAAGCATCAACAAATCCCCTATTTGATTCGTCAAGTGCCGGATGCTGTACAATTTGTACAACTCCTATTTTCATTTTTCCGTTGCTGCCCGTGCCGGATGAATTTCCACATCCCGCCAAAACTCCTACGGCTAAAACTCCTGCAATACCTACTGCTGCTGCTTTTCTCCACTTTTTTCCTACCATTCTACTCATCCTCCTATACTTTCTGCTTTATCATAGGCAGAATTAATTGCCATATATTGTAGCACACTTTTTCATGAAATGCTTAAAAGAATCCTTTTTTAATGTCTTCTATCCATTATGCATAAAAAATACACTCCATTGAACATGGAATGTATTATTGTGAAGAATTATTCTTCTGTCTTTGCTTGAATAACTGATCTTCCTTTATAGAAACCACATACCGGACAAACATGATGCGGCAATTTCATTGCATGGCACTGTGGACATTCTACCAGACCCGGAACGGTCAGCTTCCAATTGGCACGTCTTTTATCCCGACGAGATTTGGAATGTTTACTCTTTGGACTTGGCATTTCTTGCACCTCCTTACCGATCGGACCTTTTGCTGTCTTGTATGCTGTGTATCGACAACATCAAATAATATTCAACTTCATCATTATACGGGGCAGCTTTGTGTTTGTCAATAAGTTTCATTGCGAATCAAAAAATGGGAACCCTCAATTTCTTCATTTTTTTACTTCCGGTTTTAAAAGCACTTTCTCAAGAGATATTACTTCAATATCTCTTTTAAAATTTCGATAAATCATCTCTTTCCCTATCAATAAATCCTTCCACCAACATTCGTTTTTCGTCCTTCTTCATCCTGAAAAACCGGAAAACATTTTCTGCTGCCGTTTTATTCATCCCTTTCACACGGGTAAGTTCCTCCACTGTCGCATTCCGCATTTCATCAAGCGAACGGAAAGCATGCCACAGTGCATTTCTACGCTGTGGTCCGATTCCCGCAATATGATCCAATATGGATTCCGTATTCCTTTTTGACGTCCACTTTCTATGATAAGCGATAACAAAACGATGGGCTTCATCACGAATAAATTGCAGGAGCTGCAGCGCCGGTTCGTGCGGATCAATGATAATCGGATCCGTCTGCCCTTCCACATAGATTTCTTCCATACGCTTGGCAAGGCCAATGACCGGTGTATCAACTCCACAGCTTCGGATCACCGGAAGCGCAGCATCCAGCTGGCCTTTGCCGCCGTCAAGAACAATCAAATCCGGTCTTGGCCACTTGGTTTCTATACCATATCTCCGTGCCATAACTTCTGCCATAGACTTGAAATCATCGGGCGTCCCCTGAGTCGACTGCAGTTTGAATCTGCGGTATTCCTTTTTATTGGGGCGTCCGCTTTCAAATACAACCATGGATCCTGTAGTTTCCGCCCCCTGATTATGAGAAATATCAAAACATTCTATCCGTTCAGGCAGCTTTGGCAAATGGAGCAGTTCTTTCAATTTATTCACAGCGCCTTGTTCACGGGCATCCTGATATTCCCATTGTAATTTTTTATCCGCCAAGTATTTCGCAGCGTTAGACTGCGCCATATCTTTCAATCTGCGCTTAAATCCACGTTCAGGAACATATATTTTGACATCACCGTCGCGAAGTTTTGACAGCCACGCAGTTAAAAGCAATGATTCCTGCGGCAAAATCGGCAGTATGATTTCCTTCGGTACAGAAGATGGATTCGCACCGTAAAAATTTTTAATAAATGCCGCGATAATATCCTCATCCGTTTCATGAAGACTGTCGGGAATACTGAGATTTTCTTTCCCCACCATTTTCCCGTAACGTATATAAAAAATTTCCAAACCGGCGTGTTCATCAAGACGTGACATCCCCACCACATCAAAATCACCCTCTTTGGAAACGATATTTTGCCTCTGCTGCACACTCTGTACAGCATGAAGCTGATCCCTGAGCACCGCCGCACGTTCAAAATTCATTTCTTCCGATGCCGACTTCATATCTTTTTGCAGTGCCTTTACAAGCTCCGTATTTTTCCCTTCAAATAAATCACAGGTTTTTACTACATACTCATGGTATTGCTCTTCTGTGCAGTGATTCCAGCAAGGAGCACAGCACAGATTCATATGGTATTGAAGGCATGGACGGCTGACCTTCATACTCCGGCAGGTCCTAATCGGATACAGCCTGCGGATAAGGCTCAACGTTTTTCGCAGACTCCCTACATCAGTAAAAGGGCCGAAATATTTAGCACCATCATCTCTTCTGATATTTCTTGTCACAAGAATACGCGGCCATTTTTCATTAACCGTGATTTTCACATAGGGATAAGATTTATCATCACGGAGGGAAATATTGTACTTCGGGTGCAGTTCTTTAATCAGATTGCATTCCAAAATAAGAGCTTCCATCTCTGTTGCCGTCATGGTGATATCCAAATCCGCTGCATGACGGATCATGGCGACCACTTTAGGAGAGCGGTTCTTATCTTCCCTCACATAGGAACGAACTCTGTTTTTTAAATTGACGGCCTTCCCTACATAAATAACGCGTCCGTCTTTATCTTTCCATCGATATACGCCGGGAGAATCAGGCAACGCATCTACTTTTGCCCGTATTAATGTATTAATCGTCTCCATGATGTTCCTTCATCAATTTCCTGATTCGTTCTATAACAGGTTTTAAGTACTGCCCCGTATAGGAGCGTTTGACTTTGCAGATTTCCTCAGGAGTACCAAAAGCTACTACTTCTCCGCCCTTATCTCCCCCTTCAGGCCCCAAATCGATAATATAGTCCGCCACTTTAACCACATCAAGGTTGTGCTCAATAACGACTACCGTATTTCCCTGATCTACCAGCTTCTGTAAAATCACCAGTAATTTTCGAATATCTTCACTGTGAAGTCCTGTGGTCGGTTCATCAAGGATATACAGTGTATCTCCCGTATCTCTCCTCATGAGTTCCGACGCCAGTTTCACACGCTGCGCTTCACCGCCAGACATGGTTGTAGCAGGCTGTCCCAGATGAATATATCCGAGTCCCACTTCCTGCAAAGTCCGCAGTTTACGCAAAATCTTATCATGATTTTCAAAAAACGGAATCGCCTCATCCACCGTCATATTAAGTACATCAGAAATATTTTTCCCTTTATAACGGACTTCCAATGTCTCTCTGTTATACCTTGCACCATGGCACACTTCACAAGGTACATAGACATCTGAAAGGAACTGCATTTCAATTTTTATAATACCGTCACCGTGGCAGGCTTCGCATCGTCCGCCTTTTACATTGAAACTAAACCGCCCCGGCTTATATCCACGCATTTTTGCTTCCGAAGTCTGGCTGAACAGTTCACGGATATCACTGAAAAGGCTTGTATAGGTCGCCGCATTGGAACGGGGCGTTCTCCCGATAGGCTGCTGATCTATATTAACGATCTTATCCACATATTCCGCGCCTTCAATCGCTTCAAAAGCGGCATTTCCATAAGAAGTACGATTTTTTATATTAGATAATCCCTGATACAAAATCTCATTAATCAGAGTGCTTTTTCCTGACCCCGATTCTCCTGTCACTACGGAAAACGCCCCTAAAGGAATCCTTACATCAATATGTTTCAGATTATGTTCCGATGCACCTTTAATTATAAGGGCCATCCCGTTCCCGGTGCGTCTTTTGGGCGGCAAAGGAATATATCGGCTGCCTTTCAGATATTGCCCGGTTAAAGAATCTTTTACTGCCTCCACCTGTTCAAGCGTTCCTTCCGCCACTACACGGCCGCCCTGTTCGCCAGCGCCCGGACCGATATCCACAATCCAGTCGGCTGCACGGATGGTATCTTCATCATGCTCCACAACAATCAGCGTATTGCCCAGATCCCGCATCCCTTTCAGTGTATCCAGTAATTTATCATTATCCCTCTGATGGAGGCCGATGGAAGGTTCATCAAGAATATACAGAACGCCTACAAGACCGGATCCGATCTGTGTTGCCAGCCTGATCCGCTGTGCTTCCCCGCCGGAAAGTGTAGTCGCCGTACGGGATAAAGTAAGATAATCCAATCCCACATTGATTAAAAAGGTAAGACGGTTATGAATCTCATGAAGAATCTGTTCCGCAATGATTTTTTCCTTTTCCGTCAGATCAAGATTATCAAAAAATGGTAAAAGATCCGATACGGCCATATCGGAAATTTCCGCTATATTTTTATTACCTACGCGAAAAGCAAGGCTTTCTGGACGAAGACGGGCCCCGTGGCAAACAGGACACGGCTTTTCAATCAGAAAATTGGAGAGCGTTTCTTTCATCTTGTCTGTCCACGCCTCTCCATATCTCCTTTTTGTCATAGGAATGATTCCTTCAAAAGCGCGGTGGTATTCTTTAGTTTCCCCCTCCATGTTCGTATAACTGAACGCCAACAGGTCAGCACCTCCCTGCTGGAATTCCACTTTCGCTTTTTCCGGCAGATCATTATAACAGCAATCCATGGTAAGCTTGTAACCTTCAAGAAAGGCGTCAAGTTGTCTGTAAAGCCAGGTATCCTTGTTATAAGGAAACGGTTTAATTGCCCCCAAACGGAAGGATATCTCCCGATTAGGGATAATCCTGTTAAAATCCGCCTCCAAAGAGGAACCAAGCCCCATGCACGCAGGACAGGCACCGAAAGGATTATTGAAAGAAAAAATCCGCGGCACCGGCTTCGGTAAAGAAATGCCACAATCAGGACAGGCAAAATGGGAACTGAAAATATGATCATTTCCATCCACTACAGCGGCAATCATCATACCGTCCCCCAATTTAAGCGCCGCTTCTACGGAATCGGTCAACCGCTTGGCGATCCCCTCCTTAATAATAATTCTGTCTATCACGACTTCAATAGTATGTTTTTTGTTTTTCTCAAGAACAATTTCATCAGAAAGAGAGTATAGTACATTGTCCGCACGCACACGTACATAACCTTCTTTCCGCAATTCTTCCAGAAGCTTCTTATGTGTTCCTTTTTGACTGACTGCCACAGGTCCAAGAATCATCAATTTAGTGCGGTCTCCCAAATCAATCAGGGCATCTACGATCTGATCCGTCGTCTGCCTCTCAATCGGTTTGCCGCAATGAGGGCAGAAGGCGCGGCTTGCATGGGCATAGAGCATACGGAGATAATCATGAATCTCCGTAACCGTTCCTACTGTAGAACGCGGATTGTGGCTTGTTGATTTCTGATCAATGGAAATAGCAGGGGATAAGCCTTCAATTTTATCAATATCCGGTTTATTCATCTGTCCCAAGAACTGTCGTGCGTAAGCAGAAAGCGATTCTACATATTTTCTTTGTCCCTCCGCATAAATTGTGTCAAAAGCAAGGGAAGATTTTCCTGATCCCGAAAGACCGCTGAATACAATCAACTTATTTCTCGGGAGTGTCAGATTGATATTTTTTAAATTATTCTGTCTTGCCCCTTGTATAACAATTCCTTTTTCCATAATTATCCTTCCGTTATCTCAGATTCTCTTTTTAAGAGGACGATTGATTCTCTTATTCTGGCTTTCCTGGCGCCTCAAAGCTGAATCCGCACGGGAACCGTACCGATCACTCCACTGCTGGCGAAGTCCGGCAAGCCGATCCCGCCACAAGGCAGCCTCTTCAAACTCCATCGCTTTTGCCGCCCGTTTCATGTTCCGCTCAGAATTCTTCATCCGATTATACAGTTCTTCATCAGACAAATTTTCAATGGATTGATCTCCACTTCCGTACGTTTCCGTACTTTCACTGATTTTAGTAAGTTCAATTAAATCCTTTACTTTTTTTCGGATTGTTTTCGGCACGATATGATGTTTTGTATTATAAGCTTCCTGAATTTTTCTTCTGCGGTTCGTTTCCTCGATCGCATACTTCATGGATTTTGTCATACGATCCGCATACATGATGACATGTCCATGAGCATTTCTCGCCGCACGGCCGATAACCTGTATCATGGATGTTTCATTACGCAAAAAACCCTCTTTATCGGCATCTAAAATGGCCACCAGAGAGACCTCCGGCATATCCAGCCCTTCACGAAGGAGATTTATTCCCACAAGCACATCAAACTCACCGGCACGGAGATCCCGGATAATCTCCGCCCGTTCAATTGTCGCCACATCGGAATGGAGATATCTGACTTTCACTCCTGCTTCATTTAAAAAGTCCGTTAAATCTTCCGCCATTTTCTTCGTCAACGTAGTAATCAAAACCCGTTCATTGACTGCTTCCCGTTTATGAATTTCTCCCAGCAAATCATCCATCTGTCCTTCGATAGGACGGACTTCTACGCTGGGGTCCAACAGGCCTGTAGGACGGATAATCTGCTCCGCCATATTTGTCTGCACACTCATTTCATAACGGCCCGGCGTAGCGGAAACATAAATGATCTGATTGATTCGGTCCGTAAATTCCTCAAAAGTCAGGGGACGGTTATCCAGCGCGCTTGGCAGACGGAACCCATAATCCACAAGCGTGTGTTTTCGCGACTGGTCTCCATTGTACATGGCATGAAGCTGAGGTACGGTAATATGGGATTCATCAATCATAATCATATAGTCATCAGGAAAATAATCAAGCAGTGTATATGGAGGGTCTCCCGGCCTGCGATCCGACATATGGCGCGAATAATTTTCGATACCTGAGCAATACCCCACTTCCTGCATCATCTCCAAATCATAATTTGTCCGCTGCATGAGACGCTGTGCTTCTAAAATACGATCCTGCTCCCGAAGTTCCTTCAGGCGCTCTTCCAACTCCACCTTAATTTTAGCAATGGCATTTTTTAACTTCCCGGAAGTTGTTACATAGTGGGATGCAGGAAATATTCCGATATGATCCCGTTCCGCCACTGTGGCACCTGTCAAAACATCAAATTCGTACAGGGATTCAATTTCATCACCAAACATTTCTATCCGCACTGCCGTATTATTGGAAGATGCAGGAAACACATCAATTGTATCACCTCTTACACGGAACGTATCGCGGGTAAAATTAAGATCATTCCGCAAATACTGCATATCTACCAAGCGCGAGAGAATCTGATCCCGCGTGATTTCTTCACCGGGCCGAAGTGACAATCCCAGTGTACTGTAATCCTCAGGATCTCCTAATCCGTAAATACAGGAAACTGATGCCACGATAATAACATCACGCCTCTCAAAAAGAGCCATTGTCGCAGAATGGCGAAGACGATCAATCTCCTCATTCCTTGAAGAATCTTTTTCTATATATGTATCCGTCTGCGGTATGTAAGATTCAGGCTGAAAATAATCATAGTAACTTACAAAATAATACACCGCGTTATCAGGAAAGAAGTCTTTAAATTCACTGGCAGTCTGTGCGGCCAAAGTTTTGTTGGGAGAAATAATCAGTGTCGGACGCTGCATTTCTTCAATCACTTTTGCCATCGTGAAAGTTTTTCCTGTACCTGTAGCACCCAGCAAAACCTGAGCCCAGTGTCCATCTCTCAAACCGTCTGTCAGCGACTTTACCGCTTCAGGCTGATCTCCCATAGGCTGAAAAGGAGCTGCCAGCCTGAAAGGTGTCATCTTTCCCATATATTGTCTTTCAATTTTGGCATTTCCCATACAAATTCTCCTTCTAAACCCTATTCTTTACCATGATATAAAATGTATTTCCTATATCATTATATCGTTTTTTATCGATACTGTATATAAGAAAATGAAAACGGATGCCTGCCTGACACCCGTTTCTCGATTATTTTAAAAGATATTTCCTTATGAAATAGATTATTGCAACTGTGGCTAAAACAATAGCTCCATAGATAAAGAACAGCCACACCAATACCAATCCCAGCAGTATAAAAACGGCGATACCTAACCCTCCCAACAGTTTCTTCCACCATGGCAATTCATGAATATGAATCATATATATATGGATGAAAGAATCTTCTGCAGACCGTTCTTCCTGCTCCCCTTGCTCATTCAACGTCAGTCCGTCATAGTCATTCACATCATCTCTGGACATGACATGCGGTTCTTTCCTTACCTCGTTCTGATTGTTTTCACTCATAATTCAGATAATTTCTTGGCAAGAAGCTGATTAACCACCTGCGGATTGGCCTGTCCTTTCGTTACTTTCATAATCTGCCCTACAAGAGCCCCCACAGCTTTCTTCTTCCCTGCCTTGAAGTCGGCAACAGCCTGGGGATGCTCGGCAATAACGTTTGCAACCAGCCCCTCCAATTCTCCTGTATCACTAATCTGGGTAAGACCTTTTACTCTGACGATTTCTTCCGCGCCACCGCCATCTTTCCACATATCCGCAAAGACCTTCTTTGCAATTTTACCGGAAATAGTCCCTTTACTAATCAACTTTAGCAATTCTGCCAAATTTTCAGCAGTAACAGGAGCCGCCGCGATTTCAATACCATCAGTGGACAGCTGACTCGCAAATTCTCCCATCAACCAGTTTACAGCGGCTTTGGGATCGGCTCCCGCCTTAACAACTGCTTCGAAATAATCCGACCGATCCTTATCATTTGTCATCATAACCGCATCTTCAGAAGAAAGCCCGAAACATCTCATATATCTTTCTTTTCTTGCATCGGGAAGTTCAGGAAGCGTTTTCCGTATTTCTTCAATATACTCTTTGCTTACTGTAAACGGTACAAGATCCGGTTCAGGAAAATAACGATAGTCATTGGCTTCTTCCTTGGAACGCATACTTTTGGTTATACCTTCTTTTTCATCCCATGTTCTTGTTTCCTGAATAATCTTCCCGCCTTCTTCCAAAAGTTCCGCCTGACGAAGCGCTTCATATTCAATAGCCCTTTCAACACCTCTGAAAGAGTTGATATTTTTAATTTCCGTTTTTGTCCCCAATTCTTTCTGTCCAATAGGACGAACTGAAACATTGGCATCACAACGGAGACTGCCTTCTTCCATACGGCAGTCGGAGATTTCCACATATTGGAGAATCGCACGCAATTTCTCCATGTAGGCCACTGCTTCTTTCGCAGAACGCATATCCGGTTCAGAAACGATCTCCAGCAGCGGTGTTCCCGTGCGGTTATAATCCACCAAAGAATAGTCAGAATCCGTAATGGAATTGCCATGATGAACCAGCTTGCCGGCATCCTCTTCCATATGGGCACGAGTAATGCGGATATGCTTCTTTTCCCCTTCTACTTCCACATCAAGGAATCCAGGACCACAAATCGGCAAATCAAATTGAGACGTCTGGAAATTTTTTGGCAGATCCGGATAATAATAATTTTTTCTGTCAAATTTACTGAATCGGGCAATTTCACAATTCAAAGCTAATCCCGCTCTTACACCGAATTCCAACACTTTTCTGTTTAAGACAGGAAGCACACCGGGAAGCCCAAGACATACAGGACATACATTTGTATTGGGATCTGCGCCAAAAGAAGTTTTACAGCCGCAGAAAATTTTTGTTTTTGTTCTCAACTCCGTGTGGACTTCAAGACCAATGACAACTTCGTATTTCATTCAAACTCTCCTTTCGGCGCTGTCTTCGTAAATTCAGGATGATCCTGTTCAAACGTATAGGCAGCCTGCAGAATCTTTTCTTCTCCAAGCGTCGGTCCGATAAGCTGCATACCAAGAGGCATCCCATCTTTAAATCCGACAGGGATGCTGATGGAGGGTGCGCCAATCAAATTAACCGGGACCGTACAGATATCTTCCATATACAGCGCCAGCGGATCCGAAAAAGCACCAAATTTGAAAGCAGTTCCTGATGCAGAAGGTGCTGCAAGAATATCACACCGCTCAAAAGCTTTTTCAAACTCCCGCTTCAAAAGAGTGCGGACTTTCAGCGCAGTCAGGTAGTATGCATCATAATAACCTGCAGAAAGCACATAGTTGCCAATCATGATCCGACGCTTGACTTCTTCGCCAAATCCCGTACTTCTGCTCTTAATATACATATCCACAATATCTTTTCCTGAAGCACGGTAACCAAATCCAACGCCGTCATAACGCGCCAGATTGGAACTTGCTTCCGCAGGAGCAATGATATAATACACATCTACACCGCTGGTAATATGGGGGATAGAAACATCCACGATTTCAGCCCCCTCTTTTTCATAATAAGCAAGGGCCGATTTAATTGCTTCTTTTGTTTCTTCCTCGATTCCTTCACCGAAGAATTCTCGGGGTACGCCGATACGAAATCCTTTTATATCTTTTATAAGAGCTTTCTTGTAATCCTTCTTTTCCATATGGATAGACGTGGAATCCCGATGGTCGTGACCCGCAATAGCATTTAAAACGATAGCTGCGTCAGTCACGTCCTTGGTCAACGGGCCGATCTGGTCCAGTGACGAAGCAAATGCCAAAAGCCCATAACGGGAAACAAGACCATACGTTGGCTTAAGACCTACAATCCCGGTAAAAGAAGCAGGCTGCCGGATGGATCCGCCGGTATCAGAACCAAGAGTCCAAATTGCTTCATTAGCAGCTACTGCCGCCGCACTGCCGCCGGAGGAACCGCCGGGAACACTTTCCAGGTTCCAGGGGTTATGGGTAGGCCCGAAATAAGAACACTCCGTACTGCTCCCCATAGCAAATTCATCCATATTCAATTTACCGAGAGAAATATAGTCACAGCTTTCTAATTTTTCAATGACTGTAGCATTATAAGGAGCTATAAAATTCTCCAGCATTTTCGATGCAGCTGTACAGGGCTGTCCCTTAATGCACATATTATCTTTAATTGCCCCGGGAATCCCTGCCAGTTCAGAAATCCTTTCTCCTGAAGCAATTCTTTTATCTACTTCTGCCGCCCTCTCCAACGCCGTTTCATCGCTCGTCGACAAAAATGCATGGATCTCCCCTTCCACAAGATTCCGATGGGCAATAATCTTTTTTGTTAATTCTACAGAAGATATATCTTTATTGACAAGTTTTTCATGAAGACCATGAATTGTATACTCCACCACTGTACCTCCTATATAATTTTAGGCACTTTAAAATAACCGCCTTCTTTTTCCGGCGCATTAAAAAGTGCTTCCTCATTTGATAAAGACTGATGCGGTTCATCTTCACGCATGACATTATACTGTTCTACCGCATGAGCCGTCGGTTCTACGCCCTCCGTATCATGTTGATTCAATTCTTCCATATGGGTGAGAATACTGTTCATAGATTCACGCATTTTTTCCAGATCTTCTGCACTGAACTCCAGACGGGAAAGAAGTGCTATTTTACGCGCTTCTTCTATCGTGATTTTCATAGATCCACTCCCTTACTATTAATAACTATAAATACGCCATAATTATAACATACAAGTTCTGATACCGTTTATTCCTTTATTCCCACCCCCGCACGTTTCAAAAACTCTTGTTCATCTATCACCGGAATGTCCTTCACTCTTGCTTTTTCCAACTTACTTCCTGCATCTTCCCCCGCCACAACGAGAGTAGTGGTATTCGTCACAGAACTTTGTGTCGTTCCCCCCAGACGCTTGATCAATTCTGATGCCTCACGCCTTCCCATAACTGCAAGCTTTCCTGTAAGTACAACAGATTCCCCGGAAAACATCCCGCTTTCCGATTCTTCTTTAATTTCCTCCATTAAGACGCCGGCATTTTTTAATTTATTAATCATTTCTATGTTTTTCTCATCATGAAAATAGTCATATAAACTTTTTGCCGTTATTTTACCGATCCCTTCCGTTTCTTCAATCGTTTCCACATCAGCAGCCATAATAGCATCTATCGTATGAAAATAATGAGCTGCCAGCTCACTGCCTTTTTCTCCAAGGAAACGTATCCCAAGACCGAAAAGCAATTTGGCAAGTCCTCGTTCTTTGCTGGCACGAATAGCAGTAATTAGATTAGCTGCACTTTTTTCACCCATTCGCTCAATCTGCCGCAAATCATCTTCTTTTAACACATAGAAATCCGCCGCATCCGCAACCAGCCGATATGCAAGCAAACTGTCTACCAACGCAGGACCCAAGCCTTCTATGTCCATCGCATCACGAGAAGCGAAGTGAATGAGCTTTTCACGAACCACACCGCCACAGGCAGGATTTATACAACGGAATGCCGCTTCCGTATCGATCCTTCGTACCGGATTTCCACATACCGGACAATTTTCGGGCATCTCAAATTCCTTTTCACTGCCATTTCTCTTTTCTTTTAAGACAGCTGCTATTTCAGGAATAATTTCACCGGCTTTGTAAATAATAACGGTATCTCCTTCGCGAATATCTTTTTCCCGAATAAAATCCAGGTTATGAAGTGTTGCCCTTTTTACCGTCGTACCGGCCAGGCGGACAGGTGTCAAATCAGCCGACGGTGTCAGTACGCCGGTCCGCCCCATAGAAACAACAATCTTTTCTATTTTTGTAACCGCTTCCTCCGGCGGATACTTATATGCTATAGCCCACTTCGGATCTTTCCCTGTAGCACCCAATAATTCCTGCTGCCGGAAATCATTTACTTTAATGACCATTCCGTCAGTATCATAGTCCAGTTCACGACGCTTCTTTTCCCATTCCCGGACTCCTGTGATAACCCCCTCTATGGAATCCCATTTTCGATAATGGGGATTTACACGGAAATGAAATTTCTTCAACTGCAGAAGCAGATCATCCTGTGAAGAAATATCCAATCCCTCTTCTGCTCCCAGCGCATAAGCAAAAAAATCCAGGTTCCGCGCAGCCGTTACTTTGGGATCCAATTGGCGAAGTGATCCTGCCGCTGCATTTCTGCAGTTAGCAAAAGGCATCATTCCCGCCTCATCACGTTCTTCATTCAACGCAATAAAACTTTTACGAGGCATATATACCTCACCGCGAACTTCCATATAGGCAGGCGCGTTTTCAATATATAAAGGAATTGTTTTAATTGTCTTTACATTTGATGTTACATCTTCGCCTACCTTCCCATCTCCCCGCGTCAGTCCCTGCATTAATGATCCATTCTCGTAAATGAGATTCATAGAAAGTCCGTCAATTTTAAGTTCTGTGATATATTCCACAGGCATTGCACCTATGCCGCCATGGACACGCCGGTCAAAATCACGAAGTTCTTCCGCACTGAAAGCATTTGCCAGACTCAACATCGGCTTTTTAAAAGGAATCTTCCTGAAATCATCCGATGCTTTCCCTCCGACTCTTTGGGTTGGCGAATCAGGCGTTACTATTTCAGGGTATTCTTTTTCCAGATCCACAAGTGACCGATATAGGCGATCAAATTCAAAATCTGTAATTTCAGGCTTATCCAATACATAATATAAATAACTGTGATGGCGCAGCTTTTTTCGTAATTTTTCCGCTTTTTTTATAATTTCTGCCGTTACCATATTATTCCTCTTTTTCAATTGGCGCAAAAGCTACCATAACCTGACGAATCTGATCATTGGGGAAGATGAGTTTTAACATCATATGCTTTCCGCTCCCTGTTACCTCTGCAACTTGTCCTTTTCCCCACATACGATGAGACACTTTATCTCCGACCTGCCAGTCAAACCTTGCTTTTACACTCTTTTTCGCCACCGGCTTATTCTCTATCCCCGCAGAGGACAATGCCCATTTGCTCTTCTGCTCATTATTACTCCTGATTAGAGTACGTCTTTTTGCCTCACTGCTATTCCCGCGGATTTCATCCAACAAATCGACAGGGATTTCTTTAAGGAAACGACTCTCTACATAGGGTTTCACCTGCCCGTACATCGTTCGTACAGCGGATGTGGTAAGATATAACTTTTCCTTTGCCCTTGTAATCGCCACATAACAAAGGCGACGCTCCTCCTCTAAAGCCGTCTCATCCATCAAAGAACGTACCCCCGGAAAGATGCCTTCGTCCATACCTGCCATATAAACTATAGGAAATTCCAATCCCTTGGCACTATGGATAGTCATTAAGGTTACTTTATCATCCTCTTCTTCAAAGGAATCTACGTCATTTACAAGAGCGACCTTTTCCAAAAATTCCGGAAGTCCTCCTTCCGGCTGCTCCTGTGTAAAATCCTTTGCCACGTTCAGCAGTTCACCCAAATTTTCTTCTCTGCTCTGTGCCTGAGGATCACTGCTCTGCTGGAGAACCGACAGATATTCCGTATCAGTCATAATTTTCTGAATAAGTGTAAATACATCGCCTTCCGTGGAAGCATTCAAGAAACTAAAAATCAAGGCGCTGAATTTTTGGAGTTTGGTTCTTGCTGGCACGGGGATATCAGACTCTTCCAGTGACATGATTCCCTCAAACATGGACATATTTCCCTGTTTGGAAAATTCACTTAACTTCTGTATGGTTGTTTGTCCGATACCACGTCGGGGCACATTGATAATACGCATCAAGCTGATATCATCACGAAAATTGGCCACCAATTTAAGATACGCCAGCATATCCCTTATTTCCGCACGGTCATAAAATCTTGTTCCGCCGACCATGGTATAAGCAATACCGCGCTTTACCATGCTTTCTTCAATCACACGGGACTGAGCATTCATACGATAAAGAACCGCCATTTTCCCATACGGGACATGATTTTCTCCGTGTTCTTTCATCATGGACTCTACAATAAAATCCGCCTCATTATGTTCATCAGAAGCAGCATATTTCTGCAGATGAACACCCGGATTATTTTCTGTCCACAACCGTTTCTCCAAGCGTTCCACATTATTTTTAATAACCGCATTGGCCGCATTTAAAATTGTTTGTGTCGAACGGTAATTCTGCTCCAACTTAATAATTTGAGCCGAAGGATAATCTTCACGGAAATCCATGATATTCCGCAGATCGGCTCCACGCCAGGAATAGATACTCTGATCCGCATCACCTACGGCACAAATATTTTGAGATTTGCCTGCGATATACTTTGCCATAAGGTACTGCGCATGATTGGTATCCTGATATTCATCAATTAAAATATAGTGGAAATGATCCTGCCAACGTCTGCGTATCGTTTCATCAGCTAAGAGTTTTGTTGTCGCAAAAAGAAGGTCATCAAAATCGAGTGCATTGTTCTGTTTCATATATTTATCGTACAAATCATAGACATCAGCAATCTTTTCGTTGTAAAAATTACCGCTGGCTTCCGCGCGAAATGATTCCGGCCCCTGGAGTGCATTCTTTGCGGCAGAAATACGAGCCTGTATATTTCTTGGCGGATACTGTTTATCATCCAAATTTAATTCCTTCAGAATATTCTTAATCATCTGTTTGGAATCATCAGAATCATAAATCGTAAATTTATCAGTAAACGGCAGATGGTTATTAATTTCCCGCCGCAAAAAACGCGCACCAAAAGAATGGAATGTATACATCCACAGTTTATCCGCTTCCGCCCCTACCAGATGATGGACACGTTCACGCATTTCCTGTGCCGCTTTATTTGTAAAAGTGATAGCAAGGATATTCTGCGGCCGTATTCCCTGCTCCAGCATATAAGCAATGCGGCAGGTTAATGCTTTAGTTTTACCCGAACCGGCACCTGCCATAATCAACACGGGTCCTTCAATCTGTTCAACAGCCTGACGCTGTCTTTCGTTTAAAGTATCAAGATAACTCATCCAAACGCCCCTTATAAAAGAAAAACTCATATATGACGAATGCCATGTATGAGTTCTTCGTTCCGCTCAAAATTATTCGCCGTATGCTTTCAGAAGTGGCGGAGTTACCTGTTTCTTTCTGGACATAACATGAGGAAGATAGGCAACTCCATTTTCAGGCTTACCGGCAAATGCTTTCTCTACAATGCTTTCCGCACCTTCAGTGAACCACAAGAATGTATCCTCCGCCAAGATATCTGTCACCATGAGATAAGAAGCTGCATAGCCCTTTTCAGCTTTGATCGCCTCCAGCACTTTCATGATTTCTGCTTTCTTTTCATTAATCGGATCCACATTCATAACGGAAATCTGTCCGACAGTAAATACATTCCCTGCCGCGCTAAATTCCTTTGTATCGTTCCGTGCCAATTTTTCAGCAGGATAATCGGAAATATCCGCACCGGCTTTCAGCATTTCCATACCATAAGCCTCATAATCCACTCCCGCAATTTCAGCCAGTTCTTTCGCCGTTTCTTTATCTTCTTCTGTCGTTGTCGGCGAACGGAAAAGGACTGTATCGGATATAATGGCGGAGAGCATGATTCCCGCGATTTCACGGGACGGCTTTATATGATTCGCTTTATATAATCCATAAATGACCGTATTCACACAACCGACAGGACGAACAAGAATGAAAATCGGATTCTCCGATTCGAAATCCCCGAAACGATGATGGTCAATAATTTCCAGGACTTCCGCGTCATCCATACCATCGATTGTTTGTTTGGATTCATTGTGATCCACTAAAATCACTTTCTGTTTTTCATCTTCCGGATTTTTTCTTGCTACGGAAGTCACAAGTATCGGCTCTTCCAGATCGAAATAATCCAAAGCAAATCTGGATTCTTTATTGATTTCTCCCGCACGAACGGCCACAGCATCCATGCCTAACCGGCGTTTTAAATAAGAATAGCTGAGGGCAGCGGCAATGCTGTCCGTATCAGGCGATTTATGTCCGCTTACAAATACTTGGCTCATCATATATTCCCTTTCTTACTCATACCCCAAATAATAAAATTTTACCCAATCATTATATCATATTTTCTATCCTCGCTTTATAAGCAAAAATACCTTTCTCCAGGAAAATCATTTTCTCTGTGGAAAGGTATTTCACATTTAATAAACCTCAGTCTTCTTCAGTCACCAGTTTTTTCTTACGAAAGCCTCCAAAATGGAACTTTTCAATAACAATAAACAGCATTGGTACGATAAAAATTTGAAACGCTGTCGCAGAAAGAACACCGAATACCACGGCAATCCCCATTTCGGAACGAGAATTCGCGCCCGCACCTGTCGACAGGGCCAGCGGAACGTTTCCCAAAATAAAAGCAAGGGAAGTCATCAGAATAGGACGCAGACGGATCTTAGATGCTTCCACTGCAGCCTTAAGCGGCGCCATGCCCGCATCTGTACGAACCTTCGCATACTCTACAATGAGAATCGCATTCTTGGCGGCAAGCCCTATGATGGTTAACAAACCGATTTGGAAATAAATGTCATTATATACATTAAACATCCAGGCGCCAAGACAGGCTCCGAAGAAGCCGGTCGGCATACCAAAGAGTACGACAAAAGGAACTTTCCAACTTTCATATAATGCCGCCAAAGAGAGGAATACAAAGAGCATCCCCAGTGCCAAGGCATAAATCGTCTTCCCGCCGGCTTCTTTCTCCTGTGCCGAGCTTTCCACAAAAGCATAACTATATCCGGTAGGAAGTACTTCCGCTGCCACTTCTTCCAATGCGTCCAACGCTTGTCCGGAAGAATATCCGTCTGCCTGGTTACCACTGATTTTAACCGCAGGGAAATTATTATAACGGGTAATAACGGAAATTGCATTAGATTTTTTCGGTGTGATAAAAGTACTGATAGGAATCATGTTCCCGCTGGAGTCTTTCACAGTCAGGAACTTATTCGCAGAAGGATCCATACGATAATCCACATCAGCCTGGGCGACCACCTTAAAGTTACGTCCATAGGCAGTAAAATCATTAATCTGGACAGACCCATAATAGACCTGTAAGGCTGTAAAAATATCTCTCAGCGCCACACCATTTTTTAAAGCCTTTTCACGATCTATATCAAAATTATATGAAGGAGTATCCATACGGAAAGTGGTATAAGCCATCTGAATTTCCGGTCTCCGGTTAGCCGCTCCGAGGAACTGCCCTATAATCCGCTGCATATTTTCATTGGAATCGCCATTCTTATTCTGGATATACATGGAGAAACCGCCGGAACTGCCCAGCCCGGGAATAGAAGGGGGATTCAAAGCCATAATATTTACATCAGGGTGTGTGGCATTATAGGCTGCCGCTTTTCCAATAAGCGCTCCCACCTGTGAAATAGCCCCTTTTCTCTCATCCCAGGGCTTCAGTTTAATAAAAGAAAGTCCCGCATTGGGTTTCTGACCACCGGAAAGGATATCAAAGCCGGTAACGCCAAAAGTCTGCTCTACAGCATCATCTTTACCCATATAGGCCAGAAACTCTTTAATTGCCGCATTGGTTCTTATATTGACAGAACCTTCCGGCAGCGAAATAGCCCCAATAAAGTAGCCATTATCCTCTTCCGGCAAAAAAGCAGTCGGGAGAGCAACAAACATAACAACAGAAGCAACGGTCAATCCAATGAGGACACCAATGGGCGCTATAATCACGCGTCCCATTTTTTCAAGACTATGACCATAAATTTCAATCATACGATCGAACCAGTCATTGAATTTATCCCAGAATTTCTGCAGCCACCCCCGTTCTGCGCCTTCCTTATGATAACGGAGCATCCCTGCACAAAGAGCCGGCGTCAAGGACAAAGCCACAAAAGCAGAAATCAATACGGAAACTGCAATAGTAAGGGCAAACTGTTTATAGAGAATACCCATAATCCCGCCAAGGAAGGCAACCGGAACAAATACAGCAGCCAGCACAATAGCAACCCCGATAACCGGGCTCTGCACTTTTTTCATCGCCGCAACCGTAGCGTCTTTCGGCGGTAAATTATTATACCGCATTTCATACTCTACAGCTTCAATGACAACAATTGCATCATCGACAACCAGTCCAATTGCCAAAACCATGGCAAAAAGTGTCAGCGTATTGATTGTGAAACCGAGCACCTCAAAAGCACCAAAAGTACCAAATAACGATACCGGGACGGCAATCATGGGAATAAGGGTAGATCGCCAATTTTGTAAAAATATATAGACAATCATTGCTACAATCAGCAGTGCTTCAAAAAAGGTCTGAAGAACTTCTTTAACGGACGCATAAATGAAATCCGTATTATCCATAGAAATACGATAAGTCATATCCGCAGGAAAAGACTTACTGTCTTCTTCCAATTTCGCTTTGATCTTTCCAATTGTATCAATTGCATTTGCATCATCTGTTAAAGAAAATGCAACGCCAGCAGCTTCATGCTCTCCGGAACGAGAAATAAAATCATAACTCTTTGCATCAAGCTGCACGCGTGCTACATCTTTCAGACGAAGCATACTGCCGTCACTGTTTGTACGAATGACTATATTGCCAAATTCTTCCTCAGTAACAAGACGGCCTTTGACCGTAACAATATACTGGAATGCCTGATCCCTATCCACAGGAGCTGTACCAACATTACCTGCCGCTACTTGCTGGTTCTGTGTTTTTACTGCAGAGATGACTTCTGCTGCGGTCACTTTATTTTGTGCCATTTTCGCGGGATCAAGCCAAATACGCATACCGAAATCAGAACCGAATTCCTGCACATTACCGACACCAGGAATAGATTTCAACTCATCAACATAATTCATACTGAAATAATTTTTCAAAAAGGTATCATCATAAGTCCCATTTGGTGACAGCAAGCTGATAACAAGAGCCATATCTCCTGAAGATTTGTGAGTGGTTACACCAATGGATCGAACTGTATCCGGTAATGCCGCTTCTGAGGCAGAAACACCGTTTTGTACTCTAATTGTTGCCATATCAGAATCCGTACCGGATTCAAATTGCACGTTTAACGAATAGGTTCCATTAGAATTGCTTGTTGAACTGATGTTATCAAGGTCTTCTATTCCAACAACATTCTTCTCTATGACTTCCGCTACTGTTTGCGCCACAACTTCCGAATCGGCACCGGGATAGGTGGCCCGTACCGAAACTTGTGGAGGAGTTATCTTCGGATATCGGTCAACCGGCAGAGTAAAAATACAAAGCATACCGGCGATAGAAATAACGAGCGCCAAAACAATTGCAAAGATAGGACGATTGATAAAAAACTTAGCCATGTCCCCTCCTTACTTCGCAAGACCATGCTGATCTGCAGCAGCCTTGGTCGCGGATTCTTCCATTTCTTCTCTGGTCGTTTCTACCGCTTCTACCGCTTGGCCAATCTGTACTTTATTCTGACCTTCTACGATAACTTCATCAGTTACATCAATGCCGCTTTCAATAATTGTATACAATCCATAGGTTGCGCCAACCTTGACTGCTTTCTGCTGTACCTTCCCATCCACTACCACATCAAGCATATCTTTATTTAAAAGTTGGATAAGGGCTTCCGTCGGAACAAGAATGCTTCCTTCTGCCAACTCAGCATCAGAAACAATGGTTGCATACATTCCCGGAATAAGAAGATTATTAGGATTTGCGAAAGACGCTTTCATCGTCAGCTGACCGCCGTTGAGTCCCGGACTGACCTGTACGATTTTACCGGTTTCACTGTAAATGGATCCATCTGACAGGCGGAGTTTTAATTCACTTCCTAAAGTTTCCGTAATATTTTTCTGACGAGTAAGCTGCAAATACTCGCTTTCGGACATGTCGAACTGCACATAAAGCGGATCAGAAGAGGATAGGGTAACAAGTCCCGTCGTACCTGCGGTTGCAAAAGTGCCTATGTTCACATCATCCATAGACAGTGTGCCTGAAAATGGCGCTGTCACAATCGTATCACCTAAATTATCGGAAGCAATCTGTACCTGCGCCTGAGCCGCTTCATAAACAGCCCGATAGGCTTCTGTAGATGATTTCTGTCCGTCATATGCCTGTTTTGAAATAGCACCACTGCTAACCAGCTGTTCATAACGGGCCAGATCCTTTTTCGCATTTTCATAAGTAGCAGACGCCTGTGCTGCAGATGCCTGTGCCGCAGCCAATGCAGATGCATAACTTCTTGTATCAATACGATACAGGGCCTGCCCCGCTTCTACATGCTGACCGCCGGTAATATATTTTTCAACAACTGTCCCTGATACCTTAGCGCGGACAGGAACCTCCTGCAATGCCGTAATAGAGCCTGTATATTCCCTCATGATCGGCGTATCTGATTTAAACGGTCTAAATGTCGTCACCTTTAAACTTTGCTGTTGCTGGCTCTTTGCTGAACCGCATCCTGTAAACATACCTGCCGATAAAACAACTACACTGACCGCCATGACAGCTGCCAGCACTTTTTTATACTTCATTCGTCTCCCCCTTACGGTCATTTTAAAAGCTGCTCCTTAAATAAAACTCCAAAACACGACCATCAGTCAAAATGCTGTCCGTGTTAACTATGATACCAAAATGGCGACCATCGGTCAATGTAAGATTCTATACATTTCACCCATTTCATAATTTATTTAACGGAAATTTTAGAACCGCCTTCTTGATTCTGCAAGGCCCTTTCGCTCCCATGCAGAGAGGCCTATGCAAATCTTCGGGAAAACAAATTACAAAATTTCCCGTATGAAGATACGCACGGCTTTCTTCTCCTTCCGACGCGAAAAAATATAAATCTCTATCTTCATAAGATTCAGTCACTTTTCCGGCTTCCCAAACAGACCGGCAGCCAATCTGCTCCTCTTCCACATCAACTTCATAAACTATATCGATATACCTTTGATGTCCTTCCAATTTACGTTTATCAGCCGGCTCCGTCATTGAAGTTTCTACCCCCACCTTATAACCGTTAATCTCATATTTCCCGTCAGGCAGGTCTTCAAACCCATAGGCCGCCATTTTCTCCAGACAATCATAAAGTTCTTCAGACAGCTGTGCCTTATAAGCAGAAAGATGTTCCGCATTCCCAATGATCATTTTAATCTCCTTGTTTGCATGAATGAAAAATGCAGATTCACGTACGCAAACCTGTCGCAATATAACCTTATTATATCCCGAGTTGTAAAATTTAAGTATAATGTCTGCCGGGAGTAAAATATCAAAAAGTCTTCTTACGATCAATATGAAGCCACGGTTCACAAACCGCCAGCAGTTAATCAAAGAAAACTTTTTATTGTCTCAATATTATTTTATATACCTTTAAAGGATATCTGGCTTTTACAGTTCAATTCAATTTTCATTTAAATTGCTTTAAAACAAATTTATATATCCCTCTCTCTATTCTTTCTCTTTTTCATATACCACCATACGGCTCCATACACGACGGAAACAACAATAATAATGATAGTCAGACGCAAAGAATGTTCCCCCAGATGGACCACATCATGCCCGACAATCACCTCAAGTGCCACTGACGGCAGCTTACCAAGCAAACTACCCGCCATATGAGAGCGAAATGACATGCCGGATAAAGCACAGATTGCTGTGACAAGGCCATTGGGCATATAAGGAATCGCTCTCGCTGCCGCCACTGCCTGCCAAGAATCGTAGGAATCCAAAGCAGTTAAAGTCTTACTCTGTTCAATCACCCGCTTTGCCAGACTTCGGAAAAGAACACGCATAACCCAAAAAGAAATCATAACGCCTAATGTTTCTGCCAGCCATGAAATCATCGTCCCCCAAAACAAACCAAAAATCAGGCCATTGGCAGTAGAAATAAAAATAGACGGAAGAAATCCAACAATATTGATAACGACATCAATAAAAAAACTGACAAAAACGGCATAAACACCAAATCCTCTTAAATAGGTAATAGTACCGCCCAAATCTCCACTTTTGGACAGTTGATAAACTGTTGGATAAAAAGCAGGATCCATAAAATGAATCCCTCCCAACACCAAAAGCAAAAGTGCCAGGAATCCATAACGCATCCGTCTTTCCTGCTTCTCTTCCAAATCCACCTTATTCATTTCGCATCCTTATATTCATAATATCATCCATGTATTCACTAACTGCATCAGCCACATCATCTTTTCCAATTGTATCGATAAAACGTTTTTCCTTCATTTCCAAATCTCCCAACTGAAAAGGAATAGGAATCCCTGTTTTCTTTTCAATACGCCGAAGAACATCATAGGGTGTACCTGTTTCATCTAAACCGAGAATCTCCGCTACTATACCGGGAAATTTATATGGATGTGCTGTGCTGATGATGACTGTATGAGAATGTCTTTCTATCTTCCCTTCGCGGCGAAGTCTGTGATAAACCGCATAAGCCACTGCAGTATGAGGATCCATAAGGTAGTCATAAGATTCGTAAACTGCTTTCATCGCCCGTTTCATATCTGCGGAAGAGGCCCATCCTCCTGTAATTTCACCAAGAGCGTATGCTAATTCTTCTTCCGATACCGCATATCGCCCTTCCTTGTTCAATGCTTTCATGGCTGCTGCCACTTTATCAGCAGAACCAAGTACATAGTACAGGAAACGCTCAAAATTAGAAGAAATAAGGATATCCATAGATGGTGATTCCGTCAGATAAAACTCGCGATTGATGTCATACACGCCTGTTTCGAAAAAATCTGTAAGTACCTTATTTTCATTGGAAGCACAAATCAGCTGTCCAAGAGGAACACCAATTTCTTTTGCCATCCACCCGGCCAGAATATTTCCAAAATTTCCTGTAGGAACTACCACATTAAACCGCTCATTTTCTCCAATCGAATGGTTCTTTCTCAATTGAAGCCAGATCCATACATAATAGATGATCTGCGGCAACAACCGGCCAATATTAATCGAATTAGCACTGGAAAACAAAACACCCTTTTCTGATGCTTCTTTTCTCAAGCCACTCATAAAAATGCGTTTTAATGCACTCTGGGCATCATCAAAATTACCATCAATACCTGCCACCCTTACATTATTACCGGACTGCTTCTGCATCTGATCCTTTTGAAGAGGGCTCACTCCATCAGATGGATAAAATACCATAATATTGATATCGGGAATGTCACGAAATCCCTCTAACGCTGCCTTCCCTGTATCACCCGAAGTAGCCGTTAAGATTAAAATCTGCTTTCCATCATTTTCCTGCGCCTTTGCCCATACAAGCAGATAAGGGAACAAAGAAAGCGCCAGATCCTTAAAAGCACAAGTCCTGCCATAAAACATTTCCGCTACAGAAAAAGCATCTGTCATACGTTTTACAGGCACAATTTCTTTTGCGGCAAATGTTCCCGTATAGGCCGCATCTGTAAGTTTCTTCAAATCATTTTCAGGAATATCTGTCAAAAAACGTTTAAGAACAAAGCTGGTCAATTCCTTATATGACAAATCCTTTAAAGAATTATATTCAATAAAAGGCACCGGCAGCATTTCAGGAACATAGAGCCCGCCATCTTTGGCCAATCCCTGAAGCAATGCCTGGGGCGCAGAAATTTTCTCTTCACTTCGTGTACTTCTGTATCTCATACCGCACCTCTTCCGAAATATTTTTTATATTCTATCATACCTGCTGCATAAATGCAGAAAGACCCCCTCCTTCGCAAATCCCTCCGCAGCAATTATCAACTTTGCCAAAACCTTTTACAAAGATATTAAAAACTCCAACAAATTATGAAAAAACAAAAACCCGAAGCCATCATAACCTCGGGTATCATGTCTGGTGGATCATCAGGGGTTCGAACCCCGGACACCCTGATTAAGAGTCAGGTGCTCTACCAACTGAGCTAATGATCCGTCAACGAAAAACATTATATCATCACGATTATATCCTGTCAAACGCTTTTCTTCAAGTATTCCGGCATTATCCGAAATTGTAAAACAATCATCAATAGTGGATTCCATACTTCTTTTTCAGTTCACCAACATCTCCGCGCATATCACGGCTGCACTCATTCAGCACCATTTTTTAATGAGTGCCTTTACGCTTTATAAACAGCATCCTTTTAGCACTTGCCATCCTATAAACATGAGCTAATTCCCGTTTATAAGCACTCATCAATTCTTCCGATATTCCCCCTCCAAATGAGTTCTTGCGGCAGCATCAAAAGAAATATTTTTCGATCCATTCTGTGCCTCCCTTCCGTATTACATCATATTTCCTTTTCGATCAAACTGTTCAATTTTAGTGCCACGCAATTGAGCAAACTCAGCGAATATGCTATAATGTCTTTCGTCAGGCGCCTATAGCTCAGGGGATAGAGCACTGGTCTCCGGAACCAGGTGCGAGGGTTCGAATCCCTCTAGGCGCTCCATTTATTTTAAAACATTCTCGTTATAATCATAAAGTTGCACAAAACACTAAAATGTCGGCATATAGCACATAAAGAAGGTCGTAAATTAATAATGCGCCTTCTTTTTTATTTCATCAATCAGTATTTATAATCATTTTTCATCAATAAATATCCGTGGAATCCGTCTTAGCCCACAAAGAATTTCATAATGAATTGTACCGGCCAGTTCTGCCAGCTCATCCACTTTAATTTCTTCCTCCCCCTGTTTTCCGATAAGAACGACTTCATCACCAGGCATTACGGCATCATCAACAGCCGCCATAAGCTGATCCATACAGATACGCCCCACGATAGGACAGCGTTTCTCTCCAATAAGAACTGCTCCCTTATTAGAAAGTGCACGGGGATATCCGTCTGCATATCCGATAGGAATCGTAGCGATTCTCATATCCTTTCCTGCTGTATATGTAGCACCATACCCTACGGTTTCTCCCTTATGCACCACCTGCACATGGGTAATATGGCTTACTACAGTCATCATATACTTTAAATCCAGATAATTCAGCATTGTATTTGAGGGAGAAGGCCCGTACTGGATAATCCCCGGGCGCACCAGATTGTACCAGCTTTCAGGAATATCCACGACCCCCGCGCTGCTTGCTGCGGAAATAATCAAATTCTCCAATGACGGCATAGCGGAAAGGGCCTCTTCAAATTCTGCCAGTTGTTTATACGCTTTACTCTTATTTTTTGCATCAGCTGTTGCCAAGTGGGTAAACAACCCATGAATATGCAGGTGGGGATATTTTTTTAATTTTTCCAGAAAGGCAGGTAAATCTTTTGCATGTGTACCGATTCGATTCATTCCCGTATCAATAGGAAGCATCACTTCCACCATTTTTTTTAAAGTGGACGCGGCTGTCTCCAACGCTTCCAAATTAGTCGTATCATCAACAGGAAGAATAAGTTCTTCATTAACACCCACGGACATTTCTTCCGGAAGCGGCAGTCCAAGGACATAAACCGGACAATCAAAACCGGATGCCCTAACAACACAGCCTTCTTCCACTCGGGCTACCGCAGCACCGACGCAGCCTTCCTCTAAAGCTGCACGCAGGCACTCTACCGCCCCATGTCCATAAGCATTTGCTTTGATTACAGCAAGCGCCGGTACATTTTTTAAATGGCTGCGGATAACCCGCAGATTGTGACGAAACGCTCTTAAATCAATTTCCATGTATGATACCGGCATGTGTCTCCCTCCTTTTTAATAAGTTCTTTTTATTTTAATGCAACAACTGTAAAAAGTAAAAACATTTACAAAATAAAACTGATAGGGATATTTCCCTGCCAACAGATTCAATCCAAAAGAAATTGTTCAAACACATAATTTCCAAGTGCCGCCCCTTTATAGGTCATTTGAATGTTCCCATTATTCAGGAAAATCATCTTTTCTTTCACCAGCTTTTTCACCACACTGCCATAAACTTCCATTATTTCTTTCCCATACCGCTGATAAAATTCCCTGCCATTGATGCCTTCTTTCATACGAAGTCCAAGAAATGCAAATTCTTCCATTTCTTCTTTTGGGGAAAGAGAAATTTTTTCTTCCACAGGCTCGTCTGCCACCAACCGCTCTTCATACAGCCTTAAGTTAGAAATATTTTCCCATCGTTCATGCCCAATGCGGGAACAGGCAGAGGGCCCCAACCCTAAATAGTCTTCTAATTTCCAATACTTCCTGTTATGGGCAGATTGAAACCCTGTCCGCGCAAAACTGGAAATTTCATACCGCTCAAATCCGTAATGAGGAAGTATCCGACACATCGCCTGATACATTGCCCAACTGTCATTTTCTGACGGACGCGCCAGAATACCGCGCGACGCCATTTGGGAAAATCTCGTTCCTTCCTCCAAAATCAAACTATATACCGACATATGAGTAACCGGCAAGTGAACAACGTACTTTAATGTCTTTTCAAAATCATCCACTGTCTGCCCGGGAAGTTCGCACATTAAATCAATGCTGATATTTCTAAAACCGAGTTTGAATGCCCGATTGACAGCTTTCTCCGCCTCAGCAGCCGTATGGCAGCGCCCAATTTTTACAAGAAGTTCATCACGATTAGTCTGTACCCCCACAGAAATACGATTGACACCCTGTTCCAAAGCATTTTTTAAATATGCTTCTGTCATATCACAAGGATTCATTTCCATCGTAATTTCCGCATTCTCATAGATATGAAAATACCGGTGCAATGCTTCTATAATGCTTTTTAATTGATTTCCGGACAACACGGAGGGGGTTCCTCCGCCTAAATAAACCGTATCACAAAGTTTATCCTCAAAAAGTTTGCTTTTATTTTCCATTTCCTGCACCAGCGCATCAAGGAAACTGTCCGTCAATTTGCTGCCTACAGAATAAAAGCCGCAATAATAACAGCGGCTTCGGCAGAATGGAATATGTAAGTAAAGGCCAAGCGTTTTGGAATCAGTCATCTTTTAATACCGCCATGAAGGCTTCCTGGGGAATTTCTACGCTTCCCACCTGTTTCATACGCTTTTTCCCCTCCTTTTGTTTTTCCAGAAGCTTTTTCTTCCGGCTTACGTCACCGCCATAGCATTTGGCGAGGACATCTTTCTTATAAGCTTTAATCGTTTCTCTCGCAATAATCTTACTTCCTACCGCTGCCTGGATCGGCACCTCAAACTGCTGGCGTGGAATAATGTCTTTCAATCGGAGCGCCAATACTCTGCCACGGGATGCTGCATTGCTCTTGTGGACAATAATAGACAACGCGTCAATAAGATCCCCGTTCAGTAGAATGTCCAGTTTAACGGCATCTGTTTTTTGGTAACCGGAAATCTGGTAGTCCAAAGAGGCGTACCCCTTCGTTGCCGACTTCAACTTATCAAAGAAATCAAAAATAATTTCCGCCAACGGAATTTTATAAGATAAATCCACACGTGTTTCATCCAGATAAGTCATCGTCTGAAATTCACCACGACGATTTTGCACCAATTCCATTACATTACCCACCATGTCAGAAGGCACAAGTATTTCTACTTTGGCAATCGGTTCTTCTATATGCTCAATTTTTGTCATAGGCGGCAATTCCGCCGGATTATCCACGGCTATCATCTCCCCGTCTGTCTTGAATACATGATAGATAACCGACGGTGCCGTTGTAATCAATTTCAAATTATATTCCCGTTCCAGACGTTCCTGAATAACATCCATATGGAGCAGCCCGAGGAAACCGCAACGAAATCCGAAACCAAGTGCCTGTGACGTCTCCGGCACATATTCAAGCGCTGCATCATTGAGCTGCAACTTTTCCAATGCCATCTTCAGCTGATCATAATCTTTACTTTCAATAGGATAAAGGCCGCAGAAAACCATAGGCAGTGCCTTACGGTATCCGGGAAGAGGTTCTTTGGCACCATTTTCAGCGGATGTAATCGTGTCACCTACTGCGCAGTCACCTACATTTTTTATGCTCGCCGCTACATATCCCACAGATCCACAAGTCAAAGCAGTAGTAACTTTGGGAAGAGGCGTAAAGTATCCTACTTCTGTAACCGTATACACTTTCCTTGAAGACATCATCTTTATTTCCATACCTGGCCGGATTTCCCCATCCATAATACGGACATAAGCAATAGCACCTTTGTAGGGATCAAAGATGGAATCAAAAATCAAACAGCGGAGCGGTTTATCGGAACGATCTTCCGGCGGCGGAATTAATTCCACAATCCGCTCCAGCACATTCTCTACATTAAGACCGGTTTTAGCACTTACCGGAACCGCTTCTGACATATCCAGCCCGATAACATTTTCCACTTCTTTCTTTACCCGTTCCACATCGGCGCTGGGTAAATCAATTTTATTAACAACCGGGATAATTTCCAAATTATTATCAAGCGCCAGATATACATTGGCCAAAGTCTGCGCCTGTACGCCCTGTGTCGCATCAATAATAAGAATGGCTCCCTCACAGGCAGAAAGGCTTCGAGACACTTCATAGTTGAAGTCTACATGCCCCGGAGTATCAATGAGATTCAGCTCATACATTTCTCCATTTTTATATTTGTACATTAAACGGGCAGACTGCTCTTTAATCGTGATACCTCTTTCCCGTTCCAGTTCCATTGTATCCAGTATCTGCGCTTCCATATCGCGCTTCTGCACGGTTCCCGTCATCTCAATAAGACGGTCCGCCAGTGTAGACTTGCCGTGATCAATGTGGGCAATAATAGAAAAATTCCTGATATGGTTCGTGTCCATAGTCTCTCCTGCATGGTTATTTATCGACAATTATTCGTATTTCATTCAGTACACATTATAGCAGAACCTCAAAGCGGGGAAAACTAATTTCCATGCCATTTTCCCATGACCGGCATAAGAATAGCAAGTAAAACCATAATGATCCCTGTTCCTTCAAACAAACCGAACGTCGTTCCAAAAAGGAAATAGGATGCGATGACAGAAACGGCCGGTTCCACGGTCGCGGTCACTGATGCCTGCTCTTCAGTCAACCAGGCAAGTCCGGCATTATAGCAAATGAAAGCGATAACCGTACCGCAAATAATAATCATGAACATATCAAAAAGTACATCATCATGAAAGAACGTGCCTAAATCAGTAACAGGATCAGCCATATAACCCATTATACCGCCGAAAAGCATGCCGAACATAAGAAAAAATGAATTATCCAGTGTCATCATCAATTGCTTTGGATAAATGGAACAAAAAGCATAAAATACGGCGGACAAAACACTGTAATAGATACATTCCGCAGGAACAGACAATGTCCGGGGATTTCCCCCTGTCGCCAGAAGAAATACACCTCCTACCGCCAGCACTACAGCAAACATGTCACCCATCCCCGGTATCTTTTTTCTTCGCAGAGCCACCCAGCAGATAACAAGTGCGGGGCATATATACTGAATCACTGTAGCCACAGCCGCGTTTCCCGCACCAATTCCCGCAAAATAAGTATGCTGCATAAGCATGAGCCCCAGACCGTAAAAAACAAGTTTGATCCATAATGTAGGATATTCCTTAAGTATCCGCATAGACCACCCCAAGGTTCCCCGCATAAAAGCAATCACGAAAATAATAAGTGCCGTAGAAATCATACGGAAAACAGTCAGGTCCATAGCGGTATGATCATTATGTGCAAGAAAATGCTGGGCCGCAAGCCCGCTTCCCGCCCACATGGTTCCGGCAATTACCACTAAAAAAACTGCAAAGAATTTCATAGCGTCTCCTTGCGTATCAAACATACACGCACAAACTTATTTTTAAATTTATTCTTTAATTTTAACAAAAAACTGTTCCCCTGCAAGGATGTCAGGAAAACAGTTTCGTTTAGTACTATTTCATTGGCTATTATTAGACAAAATACCTTTGACATTTTTCTGAAAAAGATTTCATATAGGTTTCCGCCTTTTCCAAATCCACCTTATTCGGATGCCCCACCGCTTGAGCCGCGCATTTTTCCATTTCTGGCCCACTATGGGGAGTAGTTATCCCCATGGTTCTCATTGTTTCCAACAATGCAGGATTGATTTCACCTTGTAAAGCAAAAACACCAATTACTGTATTTCCTTCAGGCAAAACCATGGCTGCATTGGCAAATCCTATAATAGCATGCTCCGATTCAGGGTCTGCCCCCATTGTTTCAAAAAGGACAATCTTCTTTTTATGCAATGTACGCAGATATTTCTTCATCTTTTCATCAACACCGCCCCTATCTAACCAGTACCCTGCAAAAATCACATCAAATCCATCAGCATCTCCCGCCTCTTCTATGGAATGAATTTCGCTTCCTATTGGTGCAACCCGTGCCAAAGCCTCTGCCACCTTTTTTGTATTCCCTGTTTTACTGGAATATACAATCAAAAACTTCATATTCCCTCCTACTTCATATTAATCATGCCGTGCCAATCTGCTTTCTTGGTATTTTCTGGTAATCCAAAACACATGTAATCCGCTGCACGGAGTATAAGACGTGTCATTGTACGATACCAATATCTTCCGGGTGATGTCATTCTCCATTGATTTTCTATCAGTTCCAAAAGCCCCCAAACTTCCCAAGTTTGGAAAAGCGGCATCAATAATTTTGCAACAGGCAATCCAAACATTTCTTCTAAAGCAGATAAATCAATAATTCCCCGGTTTCCTGCTGATTGAAGTGCGGAAAAGAAAGCATGGTATTTCCCTTCTTTTTCTGCTGCCATAGGGCAATACATTCCCATCTTAACCACAGAATGATACATAGCATCAGGAATAGGTTTCATAAAACTGACCCCTCCGATTCGTCCGCCGCAGGCCATTCCAATCGCAAAAAGATCATCACTGCCAGAAGCAATTGTATTGTACAAATTTCTTTCGGATTGCTTCATCCGCCAATGAGAACAGGAAATATTCTCTGCCCCGATCGCATTCAATTCTTCTTCCGCTACCTGAAAGAAGACCTGTACTTCCGATTCTATCAAACACTTTCCTGCTGCTGCAAAAGATTTCCCCAAAGGAGAATCAGGAAGAAGCTGAAGCTTGTATAAATCTAATCCAGCAATGCCGCAAGCAGCGGCATCCCGAATATCCTGACGCATCGTTTCTTCTGTTTCATAGGGCAAACCATAAATTAGATCAATAATGATATCTGCTTTTTTCTTTGAGTAAATGGAAAGCTGTTTCAGCACCTCTTCTCGTGAATAAGGCCGACCAACTGTATTTCTTACCTGGCTGTTAAATGACTGTATGCCAAAGCTGAAACGGGTTACCCCACCAGCTATGGCCACGTCCATCTTTTCTTCTGTCATATCCGACAAACTTGATTCCATAGTGACTTCCGCATCCTCTGCCAAAAGGAACGTTTTCTTTATAGCGCAAAGTATATCCGCCATATCTCCTGCTGAAAGGATGCCCGGTGTACCACCACCAAAAAAGACGGCAGATATTTTTGATTTTTTAACATAAGGCTTATCGGACAGTGATTCCAGTTCTTTCAGTAAAAGCTCCACATATTCATGCTGTGCCTTATTATCTCCCTTCTTTTTGAAAAAAGAACAATAGGTACATGATAAACGACAAAAAGGAATATGGATGTAAACTGCTGCCCTTTGCGTAGGTGTACCATTAAATAAAACTTCCTTCATTGCTCCCAGTACCTTTAACCGGGACAAAGGTCTTGTATCCCGCTCTTTATAGGGAACATCGTTCCATTCGATCTTCCATGGACTTGCTGCAGTACCACCTCCTTCAGGAATCGTATCATACCATTCAGCAATATATTCTTCAAAATGGTTCATTCCAAATCCCCCTCATATGCAAGATTTGCCATTATTTCCAATGCTTCCGGATAATGAATTCCAGGACTGGACAAAAATAAATTCTGTGGCAGAAAATATACCCTTCCCGTTTGCACTGCTTTTAAACCTGCCCAGGCAGGCTGTTCAAAAAAAACTTTAAAAGCTTCTTCCTCTTTTCCCGGCAGCATCATTGTTGTTAAAAAAATGATATCTGGGTTCTTTTCTACCAATGCCTCTAAGTTAAAAGGCACCATATTAGTACCATCTATAAACATACCAGCAAAAACATTACTGATATGGAGACGTTTTGCAGTCTCTCCTGCAATTGTCTCTTCCCCCTCAAATGTTAACGTTCGCGCCGTTCCATGAAGAATTGCACAGGTAAGTCCTTTATCAGGCATTTTCTTTTCCGTTATCGCCATACGTTCTCGAATCGCAGTAACCACTTTTATCCCTTTCTCATGATGTCCTGTACTATCCGCAAGTACTTGTATCGCATTTTCCACATCTTCATAACGCGAAAGAGACAAAAGCAGAAAAGGTATGTTATTGATCTTGAAGACAGCTTCCAATTTATTATGGAGTCCGACCAGCCCAACCACAAGATCCGGGTTCATTGCAACAACAGATTCTATGTTGATATCGTACACATATCCCACTGTCTTTTTTCCCCTTGCCCATGCAGGTTCTTTTATACTCGGATTATTAGCCCATGCTTCAAAATCACCATCTACAGCAAGAAGAATTTCCGGAAAAGCAGTCGCCAAAAGCACTACCCGTTCTGGCTTCTTTTCCAATTTCACTGTACGTCCCGCGCTGTCAACTACTTGATAAAAAGCCGTAGTTTTGGGAATTTCCTGCTGGGTTCCACAGCCACTGGATAAAATAACCTCAGCCACTATAAAAAAGCTAAATAGAAAATTTCTTTTCATTAAAAAGTATGCTCCCATCCTATCGACCAAAAACGTCCATCCAAGTCACAGTTTGTGTCTTTCTTTCCAAAAACATTTTGTACCGTGCCATAAATGCGAGTATCTTTGTTAATTTTCCTTGTAAGCGCAAAACTGGTCAAACTATAACTCTTTTTATCATCAGGCATACCATCACCATTTGCATCTGTTACAAATTTATAATCAAACTGATTCCAAAGCATCGCACTCCATCCCTTATCTTTGTGGTCATCATAAATAAACTGGTACACTTGAGATAATTTTGCCCTCTGTGTCAAATCAATATGCTTTGTCGTATCTTTGGCATTCAACCATGTAGAGGTCACTTTAAATTCCAATACATCATTAAATTTATATCCCAACGTGCTTTCCACACCTTTGATACGGGCAGTATTCACATTTTCATAACGATACAGGCGATGTCCATTATTTTCTATTTTTACAAATCGGCTATTAATCAGATTATCCACATCACTGTCAAAGTATGTAATTGAACCATACCCTTTTCCAAACTTTGCTTCAATCCCCAAATCCCAACTGGTAGACTCTTCTGGCTTCAAATTTGAATTACCAGTAAGATGCACCCATGTCGTTCCCATCATTCTGTCCAAATCATAGAAAAGCTGAAATACCGTGGGCGCCTTAAACCCTTTGCCATAATTGGCTTTCACACGAAAATTTTCATTTGCGCTGTAAGTCACCCCTAATTTCGGAGATGCATGACTGCCATAAATACTGTGATGATCATAGCGAATTGCAGGAACAATAAACCATTTCCCATATTCCATTTCATCTTGGATATAGCCGGCATATGTAGAAAAAGATTTTCTGGAACGATTCTTCGTTATTCCATTTTCAGTCAATTCACTGATACCATCTCCATTAACCCCTAAATCGGTACCAGATATATTCTCGCGAACATATTCCGAACCAAAAGTCAAACGATGGTGCTCATTCAAAGAAATCGTGTTTCTCCCATCTATAGCCCATATATTATGAAAATTATAATTAAAATCATATGTATTATACTGTTTTTTTAAAACAGCTCCATAAGCCATTTTAGACAACCTATCAGCACCAGGAATTGCCTTGATTACTTTTTGATTTCTTTTGCTATCCCAATCAAACTTGCTCATATATGCGCGCAATTGCCAATCATTCCGATCTGTTTTCCCGTTCCAGCTGATTCCATAATTCTGCTGTTTATACCTTTTCATCCCATCACCAGAAATCATCGCTTGTCCGGAAAGTTTCTTCATTCCCATATATACAGGGAATTCCCTTAACATCGGATTTCCGCTGTCGCTTTCTAAATTCTGACTATAATAATCAACCCACACATTAATATAATTATTATTATTAAAATAATAATTTAAAGATGCGTTATATGTTTGTGCCGTTCCATAAGAATTAGACTCCGTTGCTTCCGGTTCCATATCTCTGCGGATTTTATTAAACCGCATATCAAAAGTAGAAGAAAACTTTCCGATTCTTCCTGTATCCGCATGCCACCAATGGCTCGTATCATTTGAAGTCTGTTCCAATCCAGTAACAAGAGATATTTTCATACTTGGCCTTGTAATAATATTTATCACGCCTCCCATCGCTTCCGAGCCATAAAGAGCACTTGAGGGACCACGGACAATTTCTACCCTTTCCACATTACTTAAATTGATACGATCTAGTGCCATAGCATTTCCAAGACCGCTCGCATCCGCTTCATTAGCCACACGCCGTCCATTAATCATAATAAGAGATTTATCCGTACTCATACCGCGAATAATAATATCATGACCGCCACCACGAACTTTGCTTTTTTGAAAAATATTTGCAAAATCTGTAAGTAAATTCCGCATACTGTGAGCACCACTTCTCCGGATATCCGCTTCAGTAATCACCTGCATTGATGCAGGTACCTTTTCTATTGTATTCTCCGTGCGAGTCGCTGTTATAACCACCCCAGGCAACTCATAATAATGAGGATACTCAGCAGCATAGCTTCCTCTGGAAATAGACAACACAACAGCAACAACTAAAATACTTTTCATTCCCTGTTTCATACAAACTCCTCTTTCCTTTAAATGCTTAAATAAAATACTATAGAACTCCCATTCCCACAAACAGACAAGTAAAACCACCCCTTCCTTTTTCATATATCTGTATGTAAATCCTCTCATGATTTTATTGTCAGTCCTTTTATGATTTTATATTATTTATTTAATATCAAATTAACATACATGAGTTTGTGAGTCAATTTTTATTTTCGCGTCCCTTCGCTCCTTCAAAAGATGTTCTCCGCCTATCCCGGTAACCCGTCCGTATAGGAAGCCCCGGCATATGAAAAAAGACACCTACATTTGTAAGTGTCTTTTCCTTTATCAGCAGCTTCCTATCCTCCCGGGCCGCTTCCGGCCAAGTACTTTCGGCGTTTGTGAGCTTAACTTCCGTGTTCGGCATGGATACGGGTGATCCTCACAGCTGTCGCCACTGTTTCTCTGAGAGTCTATTCTCTCAAAACCATATAGAAGAAGTCCTGAAGTTATTCGCTTGTCTCGGTGTTCCTAAGTTAAGACCTCGACCTATTAGTTTTATGTCGCTCCAAGCCTTGCGGCTCTTCCACTCATAACCTATCTACCTCATCGTCTGTAAGGGGTCTTACTCATTGCTGATGAGAAGTCTCATCTTGAGGTTGGCTTCGCGCTTAGATGCTTTCAGCGTTTATCCTTCCCGGATGCGGCTTTCCAGCCGTGCCACTGGCGTGACAACTGGGACACCGTTGATCCGTCCACTCCGGTCCTCTCGTACTAGGAGCAGCTCCTCTCAAACTTCTTGCGCCCGCGATGGATATGAACCAAACTGTCTCACGACGTTTTGAACCCAGCTCGCG
>ENA-ORTN01000099-ORTN01000099.1-human-gut-metagenome-genome-assembly--contig:-NODE-99-length-87542-cov-7.093237_pt1 | contig 87542 bp, 93 predicted proteins | sample MGYA00242070_ERZ509189 | MGnify/ENA primary metagenome ERZ509189 (study PRJEB26280, sample SAMEA2338821) | human gut metagenome | biome: human gut; feature: human-associated habitat; material: faeces...
AGACCGATTTCCCCAGCTATACGACGCACTTCTGATTTATCATAAGCCCCCACCGGCATCAGGGTATGCGCCAGCTGATGCTGATTCAGATTATACAATGCATACGTCTGATCTTTTCTGTCAAATGCTGCCTTTTCAATCGCATATCTGCCATTTGGAAGATGAACGATTCTGGCATAGTGACCCGTTGCAATATAATCGGCACCCAGAGCCAATGCCTTCTCAAGCAGTGCTTCCCATTTGACATAACGATTGCAGACAATACATGGATTCGGTGTCCGCCCTTTTTCATACTCAGAAACAAAATTGTCAATCACTTTCTCTCTGAACACTTCCCGGAAATTCATCACATAATCCGGTATACCGATTCTCTCCGCCACTCTTCTGGCATCATCCACTGCACTGAGTCCACAACAGCCGCCATGTTCTTCCATCGCGGCTTCTTCTTCATCCTGCCAGATCTGCATCGTGACTCCTATTACATCATATCCCTGATTTTTTAAAAGCCAGGCTGCCACGGAGGAGTCAACCCCTCCGGACATCCCGACTACAACTTTTTTCTTTTCCATATAAAGTTCTCCGGCTTAATATTCTTCCTCTTCCGCCTCTTCACCTTCGTGAATATCAGACTTCGGTTTCTTGAGTCCTTCAATCTTGATATCATGCTTTTCTGCATAATCCCATAAAGCTGCGTGGATTGCTTCCTCTGCAAGCAGTGAGCAGTGCACTTTTACCGGCGGAAGTCCATCCAGAGCTTCCATAACTGCTTTATTCGTAACTTCCATAGCTTCCTGGATTGTCTTTCCTTTTACCATCTCTGTTGCCATACTGCTTGTTGCAACTGCGGCACCACATCCGAATGTTTTAAATTTTACATCACGGATGATCTGATTGTCGTCGATATCAAGGTAAATTCTCATGATATCTCCACATTTTGCATTTCCTACGGTTCCAACGCCACTGGCATTTTCAATTTCTCCTACATTTCTTGGATGTTCAAAATGATCCATTACTTTTTCTGAATACATATCTAAATTACTCCTTTTGTCTTTTTATCTAAATGTTTTGACTGTTTTGTCCGAATGTGTTCTGTACACAATCTGAATTATTTCTCGCCCTGTTTTTTCTGTTTTTTAATGAAGTCTTCATACAGAGGAGACATTTCTCTTAAGTGCGCAACGATCTCTTTCAGATTATCTACAACATAATCGATATCTTCTTTTTCAATTTCTTCGTTCAATGTCAGTCTTAATGATCCGTGAGCGATCTCATGAGGCAGACCGATGGCAAGCAGAACGTGTGATGGGTCTAATGATCCGGATGTGCATGCAGATCCGCTTGATCCACAGATTCCTTTCATATCAAGTTTGATCAGAAGTGACTCACCTTCTACGAACTGGAAGCTGAAGTTTGCATTATTTGGAAGACGGTCTGTTCTGTGTCCGTTCAGACGACAGTATGGAATTTCATTCAGCACTCTGTCGATCAGATAGTCTCTGACTTCTCTTTCTTTTGCTGTTCTTTCTTCCATGTTGGCTGCTGCACGTTTTGCTGCTGTTCCGATTCCTACGATTCCAGGAACATTCTCTGTACCTGCACGACGCTTTCTCTCCTGTGCTCCACCATGGATAAACGAACGGATCTTTACGCCCGTACGGATGTACATGATTCCGATTCCCTTTGGTCCGTTGAACTTGTGTCCGCTGGCGCTTAACATATCAATGTGGCATTCGTCTACATTGATCGGAAGCTGTCCGAAAGCCTGTACTGCATCGGTATGGAACAGAATGCCATGTTCATGAGCGATCTCTCCGATTTCCTTGATTGGCTGAATGGTACCGATCTCGTTATTTGCAAACATAACAGAGATCAGGATAGTTGTCGGACGGATCGCTGCCTTTAAGTCATCCAGTTTTACTTTTCCGTCTTCATCTACATCAAGGTATGTTACCTCAAATCCTCTTTTTTCAAGATACTCTGCTGTATGAAGAATCGCATGATGCTCGATCTTTGTTGTAATGATATGGTTACCTTTGTTCGCATAAGCTTCGGCTGTACATTTTAAAGCCCAGTTATCAGATTCAGATCCACCGCCTGTAAAATAGATCTCATTTGATTTTGCACCGATCATTTCAGCGATTGCATCTCTCTGCTGGTTGATCACTTCTTTATTTGCAGCGGCAAAGCTGTAAACACTGGATGGATTCCCGAATTTTTCTGTAAAATACGGAAGCATTGCTTCTACAACTTCCGGTGCTGTCTTTGTTGTTGCTGCATTATCAAGATATAATAATTTACTCATTTTATCTCCTCCATTTTCTTTGTATATTCTGTAATGTTTTTGTTTATCAGAATTTTTGTCTGCCGATTACTGGCTGCACTTTGGATTTTCACATTCTCCGTCCGGATTAATGCTTTTACTCTCCTGTATCAGCTCATCCAGCATGATCTGATTCACCGTATCATTAATACTGTCATTAATCTTCTGCCATACATACTTTGTCACGCATCCGTCCGATGCCATGCAGCCTTCTCCTGTTGTAGTATCAAATGCCGCACATTTGACCGGCTCCAGACTTCCCTCCAGTGCTCTTAAGATATCTCCGACAGAGATTTCCGACGGTTTTTTCGCCAGTACATATCCGCCAGAGGCTCCACGAATACTTTTCACCAGCCCTGCCTTTTTCAGAAGTGCAACAAGCTGTTCCAGATAGCGTTCTGAAATTTCCTGTCTTGCGGCCACGCTTCCGATCGACACCGGTTCTTTCTCACTGTATCTGGCAAGATCTATCATGGCACGCAGTCCATATCTACCCTTCGTGGAAAGTTTCATCTTATCACCTCTTTTTAATCCCCAGTATTTTACTAGGATTTTTACTCCTGTAGAATATCACTGCTTTTTAGTTCTGTCAAGCACTATTCTTGAATAACTTATAAAGATACAATTCTCATATATAAAGGAGCCGATTATGTCCGGAAAGCGCGCTCTCATCCGCGGAACAGCTATTTTGACCATTACAAGTTTTGTCACCCGTTTTATGGGATTTTTCTATCGCATTTTTTTGGGTCATACCTTTGGCGAAGAAAATGTAGGCCTTTATCAACTTGTTTTTCCTGTATATGCCCTTGGCATCTCTTTTTCCTGTGCCGGAACCGAACTTGCTCTTTCCCGCTGCGTTGCACAGGAAAATGCTGCAGGCCATCCGGAAAAAGCAAAAGAATTATTAAAAACCGGCCTGATATTTACATTTGTTCTTTCCTGTATTCTGACCATTTTTTTACAACACAATGCACATATGACCGCCATCTCTTTTCTCCATGATTCCAGATGCGAAAAACTGCTGATTTTATTGTCCTATACGTTTCCTTTTGCTTCAATCCACAGCTGCATCTGCGGCTATTCGCTTGGCTTAAAGCAGACAAAAATTCCTGCTGTTTCCCAACTTTTTGAACAGACATTCCGTATTTTATTCGTGTTTCTTTTCTGTTATTACCGCACCAGCCATCAGCTGGATCTTTCCATCTCTTTTGCCGTTGTTGGTCTTGCTATGGGGGAGATCTTTGCATCTTGCTATTGCCTGTACTCTATACACCACACAGCTTCGAAACAAGTGCAGAATTTGCTTTCTGCAAGTACTTTCTGCATCCATCTTTCCAGGCTTTTCAGACACGCCTTTCCTCTTACTGCCAGCCGGGTATTATTGAACATTCTGCAAAGTATAGAAGCCGTATCCATCCCCGTTTTTCTCCAGTATTCCGGAATGTCTTCTTCTCTGTCTTTGCAGGTATATGGAGTTCTGACCGGTATGGCACTTCCTTGTATTCTGTTTCCTTCTGCTATTACCAACGCTGTATCCTCCATGCTTCTTCCTACAGTGGCCGAAATTCAGGAAATGAAAGAGAAGCGCAGACTTCAGGCTATCATTTCAAAAATCGCTTGTTCCTGCATATTTCTTGGATGTTTCTGTTGTATTTTCCTGCTAATATCCGGGAAATGGATTGGAATCTTTCTGTTCAAAAGTCCGCTTGCGGGTAGTTTTATTCTCACGCTTTCCTGGATTTGTCCGTTTTTATACACTAACACGGTTCTTCTTGGCATGATCAATGGTTTGGGAAAAACTACTTTTTCTTTTATTATCAACTTTTTAAGTCTTTGCATACGGATTGCAGGTGTATGTCTTTTTATACCTATATGGGGCATAAACGGATATCTTACAGGTCTGCTGATCAGCCAGATCTTTTTGTTTTTGTGCTGTATACTTCGTCTCATAATCTACATAAAGAATTTTTCATAAAAAGATCGACACACAGTATGTTTGAAACATTTCATACTATGTGTCGATCTTTATCGCCATGCGTTCGTAAGGAGCTGCCAGTGGCAGGTCCTGTAGATCACCTACAATGTTTTCAGAAACATTCTGATAATGACAGGATTCACATAACATTCTGTTATCATTCCCAACAGCACCAGCATTATCAGTTTTATAGTTTTTCCGGAATTCCACCTGACCACAGGATATTCCAGCATATATTCAAACAATAGTATCCCGGACAAAATATAGAATACGCCCTGTGGCATAACAGCAATCACGCAAAGGACAATCCCTTTAATTCCAAGTCTGGCAATGGCCGTACAGATCACCATTCCAACACAAAAACCCAGCCATATTACTGTTAATATCACCGCACTTTTTCTATACCTTGTTCCAGCTGCCGCCGTAAGAATCAGTAGAAATACCCCTCTGTTTTTTATCAGGTACCAGAAATACTCCTCATATACGATCTCTAACCGGTTATATTGTTCCAGAAAAAACTGATTAAAAATTCCAATGTCGAGTATATACTCCTTCATCCAGAGATTCGCACTGCATATTCCCAGTACAAATCCTGTCATTCCAGCCAGAAGCACATATTTTTGTTTTGTCTGTATCTTCACATATCATTCTCCTTTTTTCAGATTCAGATATCTTATTATATGTGCTCTTTGGGTGGATATGATTTTATCCGTGCAGATACTTTGATTCATATGCAAGGATTGCTGCCATAGTTTTTGAATCCTGTATCTTTCCTTCAAAAATCATCTGTTTCAACTCATCCAATTCATAAGCTTTTACATCCACAAATTCATCTTCATCAAGGCTTTGCTCTCCCGGTATCAGATTTCTTGCGACAAAAACTTCGATTCTTTCATCGCAAAATGCAACCGTTGTCCGAATTGTAAGTATCCATTCCAGATTTTCAGAACTGTATCCCGTTTCTTCTTTTAGCTCTCTTGCTGCGCATACAATCCCCTCTTCATTCGGATCATCCAGTTTTCCAGCCGGAATTTCCAATGTGTCTCGTTCCAACGCATTTCGGTACTGTTTTACCATCAAGATCTTTCCATCCTCCATAACCGGGATAACTGCAGCAGCGCCGTCATGATGAATAAAGTCCCATTCTTCTGTATTTCCATTTGAAAATTTCATATGATCCTTGTATACTTTTAAAACCGTTCCCTGATACGCCAGATCTCTTCCTGTACGTATTACATCTTCACTCATTCTTACTTCCTCCTGCTATTCTTTCAAAAGTATCTTTTTTAACTCCAGCCACTCTACAAGATCTGCCACCCGTAGAACTTGCCCGTGGCAACATCTTTCGGATGTTTTGGTAACCGGCTGTTTCTCATACATACTTTTGTACACAAAATAAGAACCGGTTGACCAAAAATCAACCGGTTCCTGTCATTTCATTTATCTTCTACTTGGCATAGTCTGTAACTCGTGATTCACGAATTACATTAACTTTAATCTGTCCTGGATATTCTAATTCAAATTCAATCTGTTTCGCAATATCTCTGGCCAGTAATACCATATCTGCATCAGATACTTGTTCTGGAACTACCATAACACGAATCTCTCTACCTGCTTGAATTGCAAAAGATTTATCAACACCCTTGAACTGGTTGGTGATATCTTCTAATTGTTTTAACCTGTTTGTGTATGTCTCTAATGTTTCTCGTCTTGCGCCCGGCCTTGCTGCCGAAATCGTGTCTGCAGCCTGTACCACACACGCAATCAGAGTTTCCGGTTCTACATCTCCATGATGTGCCTCTACAGCATTGATAACTGTAGGAGATTCTTTGTATTTTCTACAAAGATCCACACCAATCTGAATATGTGATCCTTCTACATCATGATCGATCGATTTACCGATATCATGAAGAAGTCCTGCACGTTTTGCAAGTCTGACATCTAATCCGATCTCTCCCGCAAGAAGTCCGGATAACTGTGCCACTTCAATCGAATGCTTCAGTGCATTCTGTCCATAGCTTGTTCTGAACTTCATACGTCCGAGAAGTTTAATCAGTTCCGGATGAATTCCATGCACACCGACTTCCAGTGCCGCTGCTTCACCCTCTTCACGAATCATCGTGTCAACTTCTTTCTGCGCCTTTTCTACCATCTCCTCAATTCTTGCCGGATGGATACGTCCGTCAACAATCAGCTTCTCCAGCGCGATTCTTGCCACTTCTCGTCTTATCGGATCAAATCCGGAAAGGACAACTGCTTCCGGTGTATCATCAATAATGAGTTCCACACCCGTCAGTGTCTCTAAAGTACGGATATTACGTCCTTCACGTCCGATAATTCTTCCTTTCATTTCATCACTTGGAAGCTGTACAACCGAAATTGTAGTTTCCGCAACATGATCTGCCGCACATCTCTGGATTGCAGTTACGACGTACTCTTTCGCCTTCTTATCTGCCTCTTCCTTTGCCTGCGCTTCTAATTCCTTGATCATCTTTGCAGTGTCATGTTTTACATCTTCTTCAACAGTTTTTAACAAATATTCTTTTGCCTGTTCGGAGGTAAGTCCTGAGATTCTTTCTAGTTCCTGTACACGCTGCTGACTCAGCTCTTCTACTTTCGCTTCACGCTGTCTCAGCTCTTCTTCCTTCGCTGTAAATCCTGCTTCTCGTCTTTCAATGGTCTCTGATTTTTTATCAAGAGCTTCCTCTTTGGAAAGTACACGCTTCTCGTAACGCTGCAATTCCGATCTGCGTTCCTTTGTCTCTTTTTCAAGTTCGTTCTTATTCTTGATAGACTCTTCCTTGATTTCTAAAAGAGACTCCTTCTTCTTGGCCTCCGCTGTCTTTACTGCATCATCAATGATTTCTCTTGCCCTTGCCTCTGCATTACCAATCTTGGATTCTGCATTGTTCTTCAGGTTTGAGACTGTCAAAAAATGACTGATCACAGCGGCCACAACGATAAGTACGACTGCTACAGCAATCACTATTCCTATCGGCACAGGAGCACCTCCTTATTTAATTTTCATTGTACGATTATTACAACAGTTCAATTTTATACTTTTTACACAAATATGTCAAGCTTTCACTCGCAAACTTGTAACACATTGCGGACATCCTGATAACTGAATCCTTTACGCATCAGATAGCCCATCATTTTCTGCTTTTCCTTCGCATCCGCTGTTTCCGGGTTATAATTTCGTTTCCGCATCAGCGCTTCGATCGCCTGTCTGGAATCTTCCTCCCCGTAGTCCGCTTCTTCAAATACTTGTTCTACAATTTCTGATGAAACGCCTTTTTGCACAAGTGCCGCATAGAGTTCTTTTTTGCTTTTCCGTTCCTTCCTGCTGTCAATAAAACTTCTCGCATATTCCACATCATTAATATAACCAAATGACTTCACATACCGGATTGCCGCCTCAACTGCATCTTCCGCATAACCGCCCTGTTTCAATTTAGTCCGAAGCTGCGATTCCGTTCTTCCCATATCAGAAAGCAGATGCATTGCCCGGAGTTTCGCCCTTTTGGTAATAATCTGCTGAAGACTGTCATAGATATCGTCTTCGATCACAGATTCTTCCGCTATATGATAACGGGACAGTTCGCCCTTATACAATGTAAAAGCAAACTGTCCGTCTAAATATACTTTATATCTCGTCTTTGACAGCGGTTCGATCTTCGTAACCGTCATCATAGATTATTCTCCCTCTTTTGTAATTCCTTCTGCAGCTTCTTCGTTCTCTTCCACGTCACCTTCCGCTCCAATGTGATAGTGTGCACGGATCTTCTGCTCCAGTTCTTCCATGATCTCCGGATGTTCAGAAAGATATGTCTTCGCATTCTCTCTTCCCTGTCCAATCTTGTCTCCATTGTATGCGAACCAGGCACCACTCTTGCTGACCAGATCACACTTCACTGCAAGATCAAGGATATCTCCTTCTTTGGAAATTCCTTTACCGAACATAATATCGAATTCCGCCTCTTTAAACGGAGGTGCAATCTTATTCTTCACAATCTTTACACGTGTTCTGTTACCAACCATCTCACCGCTCTGTTTCAGAGTCTCAATTCTTCTGACATCCATACGTACAGATGAGTAGAACTTCAGCGCGCGTCCACCGGTTGTTGTCTCCGGATTACCGAACATCACACCTACTTTCTCACGCAGCTGGTTGATAAAGATGACCACACAGTTGGACTTGCTGATTACCGGTGTCAGCTTACGGAGTGCCTGGGACATCAGTCTTGCCTGAAGTCCGACATGGCTGTCTCCCATATCTCCTTCAATCTCCTGCTTTGGTACCAGCGCAGCAACCGAATCCACTACGATGATATCCATCGCTCCGGATCTTACCATTGTCTCTGTAATCTCCAGAGCCTGATCTCCACTGTCCGGCTGTGAAATATACAGCTCATCAATATCTACTCCAATATTCTTCGCATACACAGGATCCAGCGCGTGCTCCGCATCAATAAATCCTGCAATACCGCCTCTCTTCTGCACTTCTGCGATCATATGTAATGCGACTGTTGTCTTACCACTTGACTCTGGTCCGTAGATCTCTACGATACGCCCCTTTGGAACTCCGCCAAGCCCCAGTGCAAGGTCCAGGCTTAATGATCCTGTCGGAATCGTCTCAACTGCCACCTGTGCTGCCGGATCTCCCAGACGCATAACTGTTCCTTTACCAAAATCCTTCTCTAATTTTGCAATTGCCGCATCTAATGCACGCTTCTTATCTTCATTTGCCATTATAATTCTCCTTTTCCGTTCACCGAACGAGTGTTCGTCCTCTGGTTAATATAGTATTATACTTCATCCCGAATGTCAATATTTAATTTTCCCTCATTACTTTTCTTTTGTATATCTCGGAGTATTTTACAGAAATGTAAAAGAATACAACCATCTGTGATTCAGATATACTTAACATATCACAGATGACTTCCGGGCGTCAAGATAATCTCATCCCTGATCCGCATCTCCCCAGTCTCTTTCGATGAACTGTGACAGCATTCTTGGCGATTCCATACAAAGTCTGTCCTGCGCTTCCACATATACAGCTACCGCCAAATTTCCATCCCATCCAATATCCTCCTTTTCCCTGTCCATACGGTAAATGATTTTCTTCCCTTCTGCACATTCAAATTCTATCTGATCCAGATAGCGGATTCTGAACATACCATATTCGCACATTTCCCCCGGAACAACCGATTTTTTCCATTCGCGGCATTTTCGTCCGGCATTCCATCTGCTGATTACATAGATCAATATAAATAATAAAATATCTGCTCCTACAGTCAAAAGTGCTGTTTCACCCTCTAAAATCAAACATATTATCACAAGAACTCCTGTATTTGCAAAAAATACCGGCCTGATTCCTTTCATATGTTTCCTGACTTCCTTGCGATATTTCTTTCTGCAATATTTTTTCGAAGCAATATATCCCATTTTGGTCAATTTCAGAACATTCTCCTTATTTACTGTTTTTCCTTCTTCCCGTTCTCTCCATTCCGTCTCGAACCTTTCCTTTTCGTCTCTGTTTTCCTGTTCCGCTCTTAAGCTTTTTCTCTCCTTTTTCAGTCTTTCTTCCTGTTTGATCTTTTCAACCGGAACCCCACTCAGACTTATAACCATTTCTCCAAACATGTACAAATAAAATCCTATACACAGCATATCAGACCATGGCCTTCCGGACACGTGCTGTCTCCACACGAATATGACCATTGATGCATATAATCCCAGCCCTAATATAGCCAGATAATAATAGTATGTAACGATTTTTCGCTCTTCTAGTTTTTGTTTTTCTTTCATGATAATCCAACAAAGCTCCAGTGCATATGCAAGAAACAAGCTCAAAAGTATTACACGTTCTCCCGGTCTTTCTTTGATTCCATTTTTATACCACTGCGTGGTTCTGCCATCTACTTTTGCGAATACTTCTCCCAGAAACATATCGGCGTCAAAAGAATGAATCTCAACTTTCATTCCTTCCCGGACATTTTTCAAACCTTTTACCCTGTAAAATATTTTTTTCGTCCCGGTTTCTGTATCTTCCACGGTAACATGCCATACCCCGTCATCTGCATCTACACGCCACACCGGATCTGCCTTCACACATTCCACAATCATTCCTTCCGTACTCTGATATACAGGATTCATGATTCCCGGCATCAGTATCAAAACAATTCCTATCAAGAATCGGACGCCTTTAAAAATAGTCGTCCCCATACTTTCATCGGATTCTACTTCTCCATATCTGACATCTAATTCCCAAAATTTATTCAGTTTTATAAATGATACCGAAAAAAGCATTACCACAACAATTGTCAGATAATACATACATCTGTTATCAAACATATTTCCCTTTTATCCTTCCCATATTTTATCCATATATGGTAACCGTTCAAGTCTCATCTCCATTGCCGTCGGCATAAAAATAACCATAACTGTTTCTCCGTCTTTTACCTTCGCTTCCTCGTCCAGATTCATTCTCCATATTTCATCATGTCCGTCACTGCATCTGAATTTCATATTCTCAAACACGTCTTCTTTTATGCAACAATATTCACACGGGACCCGAGATTCCATCTCCATTTTATAGGATTCCCACTTCTTTCCAAATATTTTTGTTCCCCATATTATCATAACCAGTGCAAAAATAATTCCCGCTACCACAATTCCCCAGATACTTGCATCACTCCCCGAACCTAAGGTAACAAGCCTGGCCAAAAAAGCACTATCTAATCCCACAACTACACATGCCCACTTATCAAACCTGACCTCTTTCATTCCATTTTTATATCTGTACCGGCAATATCTTTCCGAGCTGCTGATACTCATCTGCTGCATCTGATGTACCTGATAAGAAATTTCCTTGTACTTTGGACTTTCCTCTTCTGTATCAGAATCCTCTCCTTCTATATGCCATATATATCTGACTTCCTCCCATAGCTTCCAGTTAGATCCAACATTTGCCTGCCATGCCAGCCTCATTTCCGCAATCACATAAAGGATCAGCATAATGACCTCACTCCAGCTCAATACCCTGCCATATTGCGGATATTTTATAGCCGCCAGTGGAACAAGAATCGTTAATTCAGCTAAGACCGCTGCAAACCAGAACCAGCGTCTTCCTTGTTTCCTTTTTCCATGTTTCACATACTCCCTTCCGGATATGATCAGCATTTCTATTGATTGAAGCATTAACAATAACAATACTGTCTGCGTCTTCACATTTTTATGTTCCATTATTTTCTTATAATATTCTGGAGTTTTACCATCAATTCTGGAAACAAGTGTTCCGTAAAATGAAGACCGGTACGCATCTATTCTTACATGCATTCCCTTTTTCAATCCGATTCCTGACACAACCTTTTCTATGGGCCGCTCCCTGCCGTACAAGGTCACTTCATATATATCAAAATCATCATACTGCGTAACTGTATCAATCAGAACAACATCTTTTATCACGCCCTCCTGTATTTCCATCGTACGGTTACAGGTATCCAGTAACTCATGCATTCTCCATCCATAAATACTTAATGCAGCTAGCAAACACACGCAAATCCAGAATACATTTACATATATTTCTATCGCCTCTTCTACTTTAAACCATATATTTCTATACCACCAGCCCGACAGTACAATCCCCATGCCTGCAATTATCATTATATATAATGTTATGCTTCCTCTTCCCATGCTCTCTCCTGTATATCTCTTATCCCAAATATGATTTCAATGTATCATTCCCCGATAACAATGTCAAAATATTTTTCAGGTCTGTTAAGCCAGATGCCGTCACTCCCTTGCCAGGGTACCGCAATTCAAAGCATCACACTTTTTATAATCCAGAATATACACCATGAAAAATCACGTTTTGCTACTGCCTTTTCGTTTTTCAATTCATATTCTGCCACCTTATATCCATCTAAATAATATGTCAACATTCCAATCTTTTCACCTTTTTTCAGCGGTGCATTCCAGTATTTTGCAAGTTCCATCTTTGCCCGCAATTCTTCCCCGTCTCTCATAAGGATTTTAGAGTTTTCTTCCGCCGGTCTCTCAATTTTCACAGGAACATTCAAGCAATACTGATACGGCTTTTTATCATCCACGCCACCGGCAACTTTTATTTCCGGTATCTGCATTTTTTTATCTATATCCCGATATTGATAATGCTCCAGCCCATACTCCATTAACTTCCTGGTATCTTTCCATTTATATCCTTTATTATCCGGCCATCCGCATGCCAGAAGTGCCACGATAAAGGTACGCTCATCCCGTCTTAAGCTTCCCACATAACAATATCCCGCCTCTGCCGTAAATCCCGTCTTGCCGCTCAGTGCCCCGTCCATCATATCCAGGAATGCATTATGATTATGACACGAAAATGTACGCTTCCTGTCTGTATCCTGGAACTGATATTCCTTCGTCCGGGTCACTTCAAGAAATGCTTCCTTTTCCCCGGATGTCATAATACAGTACTGCATGATCTTTGCCAGGTCTTCTGCTGTTGTAGAATGTACGCCGCTTTCATCTTCCGCATCCAGTCCGTTTGGCGTAATAAAATGGGTGTCCTTACAACCGATCTCTGCAGCTTTTGCATTCATTTCTTTTGCAAATTCTTCTACACTTCCGGCAATGCCCTCTGCCACAGCCACAGCGCTGTCATTATGCGATTCCAGCATCAGGGAATACAACAGGTCTTTGATGTAGAACACTTCCCCTTTCTGCATCCCAAGATGTACCTTCGGCTGGGACGCAGCCTGATCCGATACTTCTATCGTCTGATCCGGATGTTCCCGCAAGTATTCCAACGCAAGGATACACGTCATAATCTTCGTTGTACTTGCCATCGGACGGACCACATCTGCATCCTTTCCATACAGTACCCGGCCGCTGTCTGCATCCATCAGCACTGCCGAAGCGGCATAAAGTTCTGCCGGTTCATCCCCGAACACCCGCTTCGCATTCTGTGCAGCATCATCGTTCTCCGTTCCATTCGTCTGCTTCTGTGCCTCTTTTTTCCCCGATTCGGTCAGAATCTTTCCGGCAGTCTCCGTATTCTCTGTCCACCTTTTATTCCTTGATTCCAGACTCTGTATACGGCATGCCATGCCCATGCCAGCGATCAATACCGCCAGCAATACCACCGATACGATTTTATGCGGCCGTCTTTTCATATTTCTCCACTCCGGGTATATTCCGTTAAGAAAATATATGCCCGGGAAAACAAAAAAATCACTCCACCGGCTGTCTGCCGCGTGAAATGATTTTCCATGTTATTTCCTGCCACATCTTCTATATATCTAATTTTAACTGTACTTCTTCTTCTGCTTCTTCTTTAAACGTCTCTACCTGTTCCGGATTCGGACTTGGAAGGTCATCCAATGAATGAATACTGAACCTTCGCAGAAATTCTTCCGTTGTTCCAAAAAGAATTGGTTTTCCCGGAGCATCCATTCGTCCTCTTTCTGATACAAGATTATATTCTACCAGTTTATTTACCGCATGATCTGACTTCACACCACGTATCTTTTCAATCTCAAGCTTTGTAACTGGCTGCTTATAGGCAATGATCGATAGTGTCTCAAGTAAAACATCCGTAAGGACATGCTTCTTCGGCTGCGATGCCACACGGATCAAATATTCATACATCTCCGTCTTCGTACACATCTGATACGCACCGTCCAATTCTATGATGCGGACGCCTCTGTCTTCCGCCACATATTTATCCATCATTTTATGTATTACTTTACGCGTAGTTTCTTCATCCTGTTCCAGCGCTCTTGCGATCTTTCCGATCTCTACAGAATCCCCCATTGTAAAAAGAATCGCCTCGATGATCCCTTCCATCTGTTTTATTTTTAACTTTGCCATGTTATCTTCCTTATACTTCTTCAACTTTTGATGTAATCATAATCTCATCAAATGGCTGATCCTGCTCTATAAAGATCACGCCTTCCTTCATCAACTGTAAGATTGCAAGAAACGTAACAACCACCTGTACCTTGGAGCTTTGCTTTTTTAATAGCGCCCGGAATCCAAATTTCCTGTGCGACCTGGCATATTCCGTCACATAATCAAGCTTGTCCGGAAGTGTTACTTCTTCTTTCTCAATTTTTCCAAATTTACTTCGTACCGGATCAACCTTACTTTCCTGTCTTTTCATTACTTCTTTGAAAATACGGTTAAGCTGCACCAGTGTCAGATCTCCCAGAAGTTCATCCAAGTTCACCGGCGGTACATATCCTTTTACCTCATCCGGAATCGTCGCCGACTTATACATAACCCGGTCACCGTCCAGTTCACGGTCTTTTAGTTCATATGACATGAATTTATACATCTTGTATTCCAGCAATTGTTCTACCAGTTCCTGTCTCGGATCCTCTTCTTCTCCTTCTTCATTCACTTCTTTTGGAAGGAGCATTCTGCATTTGATATCCAGAAGTGTCGCTGCCATCACAAGAAATTCACTCATAATATTCAGATCTTCTTTCTGCATGGCTTTAATATATTCCATATATTGATTCGTGATCTCGACGATTGGAATATCGTAAATGTCTATTTTATTTTTTTCGATCAAATGTAACAGCAGGTCTAACGGACCTTCAAATACCTGTAATTTTACCGGAATCCCCATACATATCCTCCATTATCATAACTTAATTATTATACAGGACATTTGGAAATTACTCAAGTCTTTATCTTTCATTTCCGGATAATTCCAGAACAATCAGCTCCGGCCAGTTCCACAGTCTTAACGGCACCGAATGCGTCCCAAGTCCGCGGCTTACAACTGCTGTCTGTTCTCCTTCCTGGTAAATTCCCCCGGAATACTTTGGAAACAGTGTAAAATTCGTCGAAATGACTCCACCGATCCACGGGAGTTGTACCACACAGCCGTGATAATGCCCGCCCAGGATCAGATCTGCCCCATATGCCAGATATTCTTTCATATATCCCGGATGATGCGCAAGCAGGATCTGATAATCATCCCCGTGTTCTCCGATACGGTCTGTGATTTCTTTTAACGAAAGTTCTTTCTTTCCAAATCTTGCATACGCTCCAAGCGGGATCTCCAGGCCAGAAAGTTTCACAGGCACTTCTTCCAATTTTACTGTCTCTGATGCATTCTCTAACATGTGGATTCCAGATGCCGTCAGTGCTTTTTTGTACTCTTCATAAGATTGTTCATACTTATCCGGCAGTTCTTTTAATTTCTGTTCATGATTACCATTTGCACAATAAACCGGGCAGATTCCCGGCAGTTTTGCAAGAAAATGAACCGTCTTATCATAAGAATTTCCATCCTTTCTGACCAGCATATCACCGCCGATCAGAATCAGATCCGGATGCTGATTCCGAATACTTTCCAGCAGGCGTTCATTCTCTTCTCCATACATCCGGTTGTGTAGATCGCTTAAGAATATAATCTTTTTTTCCCTTTTGATTCCATTTAATTTCTGTGAGCAGATCCGATACTTCGTCACGCGGAAATCCCGCAGTTCTCTTATCATTTCTATCAGGCAGTACACTATAAAAACTGCCACAATTATCAGAATTATTTTTATCAATTTCTACTTCTCCTTTACATCCGGGTTTATTATATAATTCTTTCTGTTCATTTTCAATTAATTGTGCTAAAATTCATTCTTGTAGGTTATTCAATTCATTATAAGGAGGTTTTTGTTATGAATATACCAGAACGAATCTCCGCTCTTCGCGCATTAATGGAAGAACGAGGATATGACGTCTACATGGTTCCTACCGATGATTTTCATCAGAGTGAATATGTCGGCGATCATTTTAAAGTAAGAGAATATATCACAGGATTTACAGGTTCTGCCGGAACTGCTGTCTTCACAAAGGATGAAGCAGGCCTCTGGACTGACGGAAGATATTTTCTTCAGGCTGACCAGCAGTTAGCCGGAACAGGCGTAAAGCTCTATAAGATGGGCGAGCCTGGCGTTCCTACAGTAGAAGAATTTATTGCTTCTGCATTACCTGAAGGTGGTACACTCGGATTCGACGGACGTGTCGTTGCCATCGAAGAGGGAGCTGCACTGGAAGAAGCCGTTGCTTCTAAAGATGCCAAGATCAACTATTCCGAAGATCTTGTCGGAGAAGTATGGGCAGACCGTCCTGCGCTTTCTGAAAAGCCGGCTTTCGCACTCGGCGAAGAATACACAGGTGAAAGTACAGAGAGCAAACTTGCACGTGTCCGTGAGGCTATGAAAAAGGCAGGTGCCGATGTACATGTTATCGCTGCACTTGACGATGTATGCTGGATCACGAATTTACGTGGAGATGATGTAGATTTCTTCCCATTATTACTTTCTTATGCAGTCATCACAATGGACGAAATGAAGCTTTACATCGATGAACGCAAATTAAATGACAATATGAAAGCTGATCTTGCAAAGAACAACATCACCATCCATCCGTATAATGCAATCTATGAGGACATCAAGAACTTAGACACCGCATCTACAGTTCTGGTAGACCCGAACCGTCTGAACTATGCACTGTTCAACAACATTCCTGGCGGCACAAAGGTTGTTCAGCAGGTGAACCCGACGATTGCAATGAAGGCAAAGAAAAATGATGTCGAGATCAGAAACATCATCAACGCTCATAAAAAAGATGCCGTAGCCATGACAAAATGGATGTACTGGCTGAAGACAAATATCGGCAAGATCGAGATCACAGAGCTCAGTGCTGCTGCCAAACTGGAAACATTGCGTAAAGAACAGGAAGGTTACTTATGGCAGAGCTTTGAACCAATCTGCGCTTCCGCTGAGCATGCTGCGATCGTTCACTATGAACCGACTCCGGAGACAGATGTTCCTCTGACACAGAACGGATTATTCCTGACCGATACAGGCGGAGGATACTTAGAAGGTTCTACCGATATCAGCCGTACTTTTGCATTTGGTGAACTCACACAGCAGATGAAAGAAGATTTCACAACTGTATTACAGTGTAACTTCAATCTTGCACATGCCGTGTTCCTTGAAGGAACTACCGGATACAACCTGGATGTTCTGGCCAGAATGCCGGCATGGAGACGTGGCATCAACTTTAACCACGGTACCGGACATGATGTCGGATATCTAATGAACATCCACGAAGCTTCCTGCGGATTCCGCTGCGCAATCCGTGAAAAAGAGCAGGCTCCTCTGATGGCCGGACTTGTCATCACAGACGAACCTGGTATCTATATCGAAGGCAGCCACGGAGTCCGTACTGAAAACGAACTTCTGGTAAAAAAAGGTCCTAAGAATGAATACGGACAGTTCTTATACTTCGAGCCTATCACATATGTTCCGATCGATCTGGATGCAATCATTCCAGAGATGCTGACAGATCAGGAACGCGAGCAGTTAAACGAGTATCATAAGAAAGTTTATGAGATTGTTGCTCCGCATCTTAATGATGAGGAACGTGAGTGGTTGAAGGAGTATACTCGGGCTATTTAATCTTGGGAACCGGACTCCCGGACCTCCACAAAACTTAACAAGCCATTCCTGTTCAGATTCCGTCGGCAGGAAAATCTAAAGGGACAAAATTCTGCTAAAAACAGAGTTCCGAAATCTGAAACTCGGCATACGCCTCAAACAGTCAAATTTCGAACCTCTAACGCAGAATTTTGTCCCTTAAGATTTTCCAACAACAACCTATTTCGAGCATATACTGCTTTTAAAGTACATACTCTTCCAGCACATTCTCTAATGCGCTTCTATAATTTTGTTTCTCGATTTCTTCTGTCGTGATGATGTCTATGGATCCGATTCTTTTACCGTTCAGGTAATACATTGTTTCACCCACTTTTTCACCTTTTTTTAATGGTGCTTTTACATTCTTATCTTTTCTGGTTTTATTTTCTATCTTGGTCAAATCTGCACCTGTGGTGTCTACATAGGTGAATGCACCTTGCTGGCGTACCTTTACCTGTTTTTCTCTGCCACCCATGACTTCAACTGGTGATATCTTCTTTTGTTTCTTTTCTGTGTATTTCTGACATTTGCCGAAACCATAATTCAATAAAGTAATCGCGTCTCTGACTCTGGCTTTGCTGTCATCTGCTGCCATGATCACGGCGATCAGATCAATATCATCTTTTCTTCCGGTTGCGGATACACAGAATTTGGCTTTACTGGTAGAGCCAGTCTTTAACCCGGTTGCATACTCATACTGACGGATCAGTTTGTTTGTATTCGTAAGTCCGAATTCTGATTCGCCCTTTTGGGTTTTATGTATGATATTCTCCATCCAGATGTTACAGTAATCAAAGATTTGAGGATATGTAGTGATCAGTTCTTTTGACATCAATGCAATATCTCTTGCCGTTGTCAGATGACCGTCTGCATCCAGACCGTTGCAATTTACAAAATGTGTATTCTTCATGCCAAGATCCTTTGCCCGTTTGTTCATCTTTGTAACAAATTCTTCTTCGTTTCCGCAGATGTATTCGGCCATCGTCACACACCTAGCGTATACGTATGGTAGACACCTTCAAAAATGCCCTGAAATTCAACATTTTTCAAAAATGTGAAATTCATGCTATCGTATATCTATAGTAGACATTTTAGTCTTCATACGGATTTTTGAACCGATAATGAATGCAGATACTTCCATCTTCAGAAACATCTATCCGTTCAATCAGCTCAATTACAATTCCCCGTGTCAATTTATCAATATCTACATATTCAGAAAACTTATCTACCCACTCTTGATATTCTGATTCTAATTCCTTATCATCCTCTCTTCGCTTTTCTAACCCAGATATCTCGGCTTCTATTTCTTCTAATTCTTTATCGTAATTTGCCGTATATTCTTTATAATCCGCTTTAGAAATCAACTCTTCAAGATACGATTGATACGTTTTCTTTTTAAACTTATTTATCCTTTGCTTACGTTCTTCTGCAAATTCTATTTCTTTTTCAATGTTTTCAATTCTTCTATTTCTACAAGATGTCTTTTTCAATTCTTCTACATCATCATTACTTAATATTTTTCTTGCTTCCCGTTGAATAGATAAAAGCACAGCATCCGTCAACTCCTCATAATCCATACTATGACTTGTGCAAACACGATTTCCATGAGTCTTATATGTCGAACACATATATCCAACAAATTCATGCTGTCCTCTTCGGTTATATTTGCGAATCATACTATGCTTACAGTCAGCACAGAATATTAATCCAGAAAATATACTTTCATATTTTGGATCTTGTGCATTGATACTTTTTGTTTTAATTTTTTGTAAAGCTTTTACTCGCTCAAAAGCTTCTTTGGAAATAATCGGCTCATGTGCATTTTCTACTTTTATCCATTTGTCCGGTGACAATTGAATCTTTTTCTTATCCTTATAAGATAATGTTGAAATTTTATTTTGAACCAGATTCCCGATGTAGACTTCATTATTTAAGATCTGATGAATTGTCTGAAATGACCAAACTTTTGTAGTCTCAAGTGCATTAGGATTATTAAAATTTAGTCCTTGTACTTCTCTTTTATATAACGTTGGTATCAGAATTCCTCTTTCTCCAAGGATTCTACCAATCCTCGCTTTTCCTATTCCTTGCAGATACAGACTGTAAATCTCACGGACTACATTTGCAGCATATTCGTCTATTACCAAATGATTATGATTCTTCGGGTCTTTTATGTATCCATACGGACAAGAAGAACTTACATACTGCCCGGCTCTTTTCTTTGCACGAAATGCACTTCTGACATTTTTGGAAAGATCTTCACAATACCATTCGTTCACCAATCCGTTAATTTGTCTAGTCTTTTTATTGTTGTCATCTGCCGTATCTACACCATCAGATACACCAATAAATCGGATACCCAGAACTGGTAAATCATGATGAAGATATTTTTCTACATGCTCCATATTTCTTGTAAATCTTGCCTGTGTCTTTGCAAGAATCACATCAAATTCTCCAAGTTTTGCATCTTCCATCATTCTATTAAAAGCTGGTCGATCATCATACAATCCACTTTCATCATCGTCGGAATATATATTTGTAATGGTCATATTATGCTTATTCGCATACTCTACTAATAGAAGTCTCTGGTTCTTAATACTTGCGCTATCATCTCCTTCAGATATTTTATCGACATCTTCTTTAGAAAGTCTTAGGTACAACACTGCTCTATTATTCATATAAAATTACTCCAATCTATACAATGTAATACCCTTATACAATTCTGTTCTAATTCTAACATTGTACAAGGGTATTTTCCATCTAATTTCTATGTTCTTTAATTACATTTTTCATACATTCCACAAGAGTTTTCTCACCGTATGTAACCTTCACAGTTATTTTTTTCTTGTTTTTGCTCAAATAAAAATCCCCCTTATTTCTATTGATAATTTATATTCAGTAAAATAATTGTCCAATTCAAAAAGGCTCACTAGGAATATCCCAGTGAACCCGTTAATTTAATCTATATTCTATTTTTAGCTGCACATTGCAAGTCGGACATCCCAGTTTAGCATTGCTTCATACGCACACATCGGGATTGAACCTTTGCATTTTTCTGCAACACTTTCTATACGATTCTGATTTCTCTCACAAACAATGTCTTCGGCTTCTTTCAATGTTGCGTATGTTTTCTTTTTACCTCCACCAATAACAAATGTACCATCTTCTTTTTCATAAATCTTATCTTTCGCACTACGCTCGAACATCGTATTCTGATAATGCAATAGGAATACACACGTTTCAGGACTATAAACCTTATTTCCCTGTACGAGTAAATCCTTATCCAAATCTATCTGATTATTCTTGCATGGTACATAATGTTCATCAAACCAGATTTTGAAATTTGAATAATTTAACCATTCTTCACAGACAGACTTATCTTTGTACTCCGGCTTATATTTCTTATGTACCTTTTTGTCATAGCATCTTTGAACCATGTTCTTCCACTTATAGTAAGAAACTGAATGACGCATCTCTGGATTCATTTTCATACCAGAATAACCGATTCCACATAATCCTCTGTGATAGTCCCACGGATTCCAATCATCCTGTTTATACTCAACTGCATTAATCACATCCATAATCACATCTTCAGGTAAAGGTTCTGAAGATTGCTCCTGTAATTCAGTCAATCTCTCATACTGATTCTCTGTTACTGGATACAAATGCTTATAATATCCATCAGATATATTATTGTTCAAATGCCAAATCCGGGTATTATTCGCCATATCGTAATTCACAATAAAGTTTTCTACAACTAGAGAATCCCCTGTGACTTTAACCTTCTTATATGCATATGTCTGAGTATATTTAATGTATCTTTCTTTGCGAAGAGTGTATATAGTATCACCTGTCCATTTGTCAATACTGCCACGAAGCAGTCTATACTCACCGTTCTCATAGACGATACATCTACCGTAATTACTGATCCACGCATCTTTGTAATACATAAGTCTTACAAATTTTTCATCCTTAGCACAGAAATCTATTCCTGATACTTTCTTTCTTAGAATTCTATCCTTATTAATTTTCTTATACTGACGTTGAATATGCATAGAATCATCTGAAAGATATTGCTCTATTCCATTTGAAAATCTATTATCTTCTCTCTTTTCCCGTCGTTGTTTATTTTCACAAGACTTACAAATTTTACGAATATATTTTTTTCCACTTTTAGCAAAACTGCTTAACGGAAGTTCCCTCCCACAACATTTACAGATTTTAGTTTGATTATTGTTTTTAATATTTTTGTCATTATACATTTATCCTCCAATCATACAAACTGACACAAACATAACCTTGCATCAGTGCAGTCTATTGTTTACTCCCGGACTGCTAGGGACTTCAACGGATGTCTTAAGGCGCATCTCAGACCTTTGTTTTTGGAAATTGACAGTAGAATAACTGTCATAAGATTTGAATAAATTTTTGTATTATAAAAGACGGTTGTTATGCCGTCTCTATTTCAAATATATCTTCCATATTAATTTGTTCTAATGGATTTTGTTCTCCCCAAACAGATTCGATTTCACAATCGACTTCTAATTCAGGGAACACTGATAAGTCAAGTTCTCCACCGTCCTTATACTCTCCATCCTAAGTATTAAAAACGTCAATTTTTGACTTTTTGTGTAAGACCACCTAAAACAAAACGTCAATTTTTGACGATTCTGATACTGCTACTACAGTAGATTCTTTTTACTAAAAGAGATTCTATTTGGAACCGAAAATAAATTTCGATTCCACGTCAAATATATCTTCTTTTAAACTATTCTTTTTCTACTATATTAAGTGGAATATTATTTTCGTTTTTCCCATTAATTTTTGGATTTTCTTTTTGAGATTTAAGATATGTTACCAGAGAGCCATAATTTCCATATCTTCTGAGAGAATCATGAATTAATAGATACTTTGCAAGTTGACTACCTTCGATCTTAGATTTGACCATTACTACATACGCACCAGATTCATAAGCAAATTTACATTTCTTATTCAGTTGCTTCTTTTGCTTAGTCCTCTGGTTCATAATATATTTTGGAATCTTATTTGCCGGATGCAAATCTATGAACTTGCTTATCCAGTTATAGCAGTCGTTCCATTTATATGGAAGTCTGTTAAAATACTCTTCGTCTTCTGGATACCATTCAATCCATAGCTTTTTGACATTATCACTTGTAACTGTCATATCACTTTTTGCGATCTCATATGCAACCAAAAGTTTTTTCTCTTTTGCACATGAAATCATGCTTTCAACTTTCTGATTATTCAACCTCTTCTTCTCCTTCATCTGCTTTTTCCTGTGCAACACGATTCATTCTCTTTCCGAATCTTATAGAAGGAACATACTTTCCTTCTTTCCTCACAACACCTCGTCCAAAGTTACCATATGTTTTAGCATTCTTCCATTTACGTTCTAGTGTGAAGATATCATAAATACGCAGATATCCATCTTCTTTAATGACATCTACCATGATTTCCATAAATGCTTTCATCGCCCAGTATGTTTCATGCTTTCTGATGGGATGATTCATCTCTTTTGCTTTATCATAGACTGCATCCGTCAGCTGTTTTATTCCATTTATTTTCACAATATTTTCACCACCATTCAATTTTATTAAGGACACCAGTTTCCCAGTGTCCCCAATAAATATTTATCTTCGAATCTGCATACCGCCTTTTCGAAGTTCTTTGACAATATATTTAGTAGTATCTTCTCTAGCTCTCTTTAAGAATTCTTCCATTTGAGGAATATCATTCTTGTCAACGCTATTGAAAGTAACTGGCTGATTGTATTCAACCGTCACATTACCCATACCTTTACCTTCTAACTGACTAACAACAGAAGCAGTAACATCACTGAAATCTGGCACAGCAATACTCTGCATATTAGCCATATCATTGATATACTCTTCAATTGTTCTACCATTGATAACCATGTTTCCATTATTATCAAGCTGTTCAGAAAGAGCCATAAGTTTTTCGGTAGCAGTATGAGGAATTACACCAGTACCTTTTTCAAGCTTTGTAATTCTTCCACCTTTACCATTAGGAATCTGAAGTTCACGACCTTCTTCATCCACAATGGCAATTTGATCTCTGTCAACTCCCGGAGTACCTTTCGCATATCCGCTAATCTGACTTAATCTTACCCATCCCAAATCTCCATATCTTCCATCCGCAGATTTAATATGGACTTTAAGATCTCCTGTATATCTAGCACTTCCGCCATAATCTCTGCTAGAATAGCTGTCGATTACAACACCGTTCTTGACACCAGAATATAAACTTCCGGTAGGTCTTTTCCCCCAAGAGTCATAGTAATATTTTCCATTAAAAGTAACCACATCACCAACTCTAGGTACTCCATCTCCACCTTTATTTGAAGGAATTGCTGGTTTCGGAGGATCTGGCTTCTTTGTAACGGTAACAGCAATAGTCTTAGAAATTCCAGATCCGTCAGTAGTAGATACTGTTATCTGACATGAACCCGGCTTCTTACCACTAATCGTTCCATTTGATACTGTAGCAATAGCAGTATTACTTGACTTCCAAGATAATTTCTTATTGGCAGCATCATTAGGTCTGATTTTCGTAGTAACAGAAGTAGACTTCCCTTCTTCAATAGATACTGACGACTTAGATACTGTAAGCTCTGCAACAGGTCTATTTGTTGTGTTTTCAGGCTTCATAATATTTTCAGTTATCTTATTGTTCTCTGAAGCATTGTCTTTGATTCCGCTTGTATCTGTACCAGATGCAGAACTAGATGGTTTTCTGTTTGCTGTCTGCTGAGATTGAGATGCATTAGACGCTTGATTCTGTGCACCTGTCTGAGATGACATCTGAGACTGATTGTTATTGAAGTCATTGCTTCCAACCCAACCAGTGTTCTTGATGATAGAATTGATTTTGCTATAAGCTTCCTGATACATTCCAACTTGCTTATTAAGCATACTTTGGATGATCTCATTTTGCTTATCTGCATTGTGCGAGATTTCATATTCGGTATCTTCGAGCATCTGATTGAGGTCATCAGATAATTTCTGAAAACCTTCAGATATCAGGTCGTCCTTATGATCCTGTTTGGTTGTATTCAAATCATCTTCAGCATCAGCCAAATCTTGTTTCAATTTCTTAACACGCGCCAATGTAGATGCATCTGAGCTGTTCTCCATAGCCTGTATCTGAGCTTTGATAGAATTAACATCTTTCTGCTGAGAATTGACTTTCTTTTGATAGTCTGCATACTCACGTTGTTGCTTATATGCTTCACGTCTTTTATCTATGACTTTATCAAGTGCATCTACTTCTGCTTTCAAAGCATCTGTATACAATGACACAAGAGAATCCTGATAATCTTTAACATCAGATGTAGCACTTCTAATTTCCTTACGATACTCAGAAGATTTATCATTGTATTCATCTAAAGATATAAGTCCATTATTATACATCTCTGTGAGTTTAGATAATCCTGTCGTAAGGTCTGAAATCTTTTTCTTCGCATTACCTAGACTCTGCGACAATAATGTGATTTGTACAAGTCCTTCATCAGTAATTGCTCCGTTCTTATTGAGAAATGCATCATCATTCAGCAAACTACGAAAATCTTTCAGTTCATCTTCAAGATCATCATACCCCTGAATGGCTTTCTCCAAATTACTGATTCTAAGTTCGTAGATAGAATCTTTCAACTTTTCATTATCTTCCAAAAGTCCAAGTGTTGATTCATCTAACTTATTAATATCTTCAGCTAATTCTTTATATCTGCTAGAATTTACGTCATACACTGACTGCTGTTCTAACAGTAGACTCCTTTGCTCTTGATTCTTTTGCACCTGAGCATTATTCGTATCTATCTGCTCTTGATATACTGATTCCGGCACTTCTTTATCCTGAGATTCTAATAGTGATGCATACTTATCCAGTTTAGATGTCCGTCTCTCAAACGCATCTATTACATTCTGAATCGTGTCGATTTTAATTTGATTCAATTTATCCTGTAATTCAATTAACTCTTTCGATGCATCATATATCTTTGCAGAAAAGTCTTGGATATTCTTCATGGCTTCTTGATATGCTTCTGAACCCTGTTTCAGCAAGCCAGAACTAAGTTGTGAATTAACTTCTGCCTGATATTCATTCAATTTCTTGGTCAACTGATTATAAGTATCTTCTTGTGCTTTGATGGATTTATTAAGATTACTGATATTATCCCCATTATCAATAGCCGTTCCAAGAGCATCATTTAACTCTATCTTGGCATCTGCCACATCTTTTATCGCATCATTGATATCGATAATCGCATCATATTCCTTTTCGATAATCTCTAATCTCTTCTCAGCAAGGTCAGACAGCTTATCTTCAAGGTCACGTACTTTGTCTAATGAATCTTCATAGTCTTTGTAGTATGTCTTATAATCATCAATCTTTTTCTTAAGATCTTCATCTGTGATTGTTTCGATATCCAACGTTCCATTGCGGACTTTAGATGCATATGTTTCATTTAGTCCCACAGAATTAGCCTTTGCAAGATATTTATCTGCTGCTCTTTGATTTGCAGTGATTTCTTCCTGAACTTTTCCTATTGCTTCATAAGATTTTGCTTGTTTACTGGCAAGTCCAATAGCACGGTCAATATTATCGACTGCTATCTCTGTAGCACGGGACATCTCATTAAGATATACTTCAATCCAATCAATTACTTCTTCTGTTTTATCCTTGGTAGAATCAGATGAACTATTAGATGATGATTTTGAAGAACCACTTGATTTTGTTCCAGAAGACTTTGAAGAAGAGGTATTTTTCTTTTTAGACGATGTGGAATTAGCTTTTGAACCACTACTCTTTACATTGAATTTACCAGTACCACTTGAGAATGCAGAACCTAATGAATGTGCACCGCCTTCATAAGCTAATTTACCGTGCGATCCTGTGACATATCCATTCTTTAGTAAGGCTTCTGACTGTTCCCCGTTGAACACAATGTCATCCTTTTTCAAGCTTGTAAATGCCGGATCTCCACCATTAACTATAAACGGCTCTCCATCACGAACGATAATCTCTGGTTTTAATTCATTCACTAATGCTCTAGGTTCATCTTTTCTGAGTCCCCAGTTGCCATTTGAACTAACATTTGTAGTTCCTTTTGCATGAGCCGTTCCAAGAGAGTGTGCTGTTCCATTTGCCGGAGATACACTTCCATTTGTCTTAATATTATATGTAAGCGTTCTGGTCTTATCCCCCGGAACCTGTCCCGCAACAACGACAGAATATGTCACTGTTGCATTCTTATTTGCTGGTTTAAATGCATCTACAGCAGAAGAATCCACCTTATATTTAACTTTAGAATTCTTGTCTGAAGGTTGATATCCATCCACCTGAGATTTATCAACACCCGCTTTTACAAGCATCTTCGGAGATATGGCAGAAATCGTAGATTGGATTGTGCCAAGTGAAGATGTATCAAGGTTCACTCCGGCTTTAACATCCACCTTTGTATTAGTTACTGATGATAAAGCTGCATTGAATTCGGATGTATCCAATCCTAACTTCGCTTTTGTCTCTGCATCGATACCCTGAATCTGAGACGCTAACTGCTGTACTTTAGCCTGTGCGTCAGAAGTATCAATCTGTACTCCTGCTTTTTGTAATTCTGTCTGTGCGTTCAGATTATTGACTGCTGTCTGATATTCCTGAAGTTTTGATATTGCATCACCGACAGAACCATCAACCTGACTTGCATCTACATTTAACACTACAGAAGAATTTTGTAATGCTTCTTTTTGATATAGCAGACTCTGTAAGTTGTCCGCTGCCTCTTGTGCTCCTTCAACAGACAAATCCACAACACCATCACTGTTCTTGAACTGATCTAATGCGCTCTGAGCTTCTGTGATCTTAGAATTGACTTCATCAATATTAACACCAATCTCGATATCTGAAGAACCTAATTCCTGTTGTTTTTCAACTAGATATTCCAGAATGGCATTAGCATTTTGGAGTTTCTCTGTTTTCACTTCCGGCTCTATATCAGAATCTTGAATCTGTTGGATATACTCTTTGACTTTATCAATATTATCTGTCACTGCACTGAATGAATCAACATCAAGATTAATTCCATCCAAAGATGTATCATTCATTCCATCTAATACTTCTTTTGCTGACTCTGCGGATGCTTTAAGTTCCTCTAAAGATGCTACAGGCTCATCGAGATTGATATCAAATCCATAGTCCGAAAGCTTACGCATAATAGATTGAACTGCTTCAACATCAATACCTAATGCATCTGCTATCTCTTGGTCATTACCAGCACCAAAATTAATCTCCCATGAACCATCTTCGTTCATATGCGACCATTCTTTGTTGATATTCTGAATATCGGATAAGAAATTCTGCGCACCCTCCTGACCTTCTGTGAAGTATCTCTTAATCTTCGGCATAGCTTCTTCATATGCAGATACGATGTCTTCATTAGAAGCATTGGATAAATCTTTGTTACTCATAAGATCAACGAATTCACGGAATTTATTTGTTCCAGTCAGACCTTTTTCGTATAAGGATTCCGCTGATTCTAGATTGCCTTGTATGCTATCATACATATCTCCTTCTTCGCCACCAGACATAGCATCTTGCCACTGCTGGAAGGCAGAGGTCGCAGTCTGATACTGATAAGCTAAGTCCTTTAAAGAAGAGATATTATCTTCGATGCTCTGTCTCTGTGACTGCAAACCAGATATATCTTCACCATTAAATACAGCTTTCGCCATCTGCTCATTAACTTTTCTTAATGCTTCTTGCTGTTCTGCGATCGCTGAAAGATAATCAGTTTTTGTCCCCTGCGCTTGTTGTTCCTGTAGCTGTTCTAAAGCTTTTCGATTGATGTGATAACCATTGGCAGTCTGTTCCAATGCTTTGCTTGCATCATCTCCAAACATCTCTTTAAATGCTTTTACATTATCCGCAGATATTCCAGAACCCGTCACAGATTCTGCCATGATACTCTTCATGCTATCCAAATCACTCATGGTCTGCTGAATAGATGTTTGAGCCTTGGAGAACGACTCATTCAGTGCATCTACTGATACAGTACCTGTAAGCCCCATCTCAGTAAGCATATCAACTACTTTTGCTACTGATTCTGCGGAATCATCAGATACTACTCCTAATTCGATAGCTTTATCTACCACAGATTTTAAAGCTTCTTCACCTTTAGCTGTTGTTTTATCATCAAAAGAAATACCTTTCAAATCTACATCATTCAGCTCTTTCAGTTCGGAAACTTTATCCGCAAAATCCAGAAGCTTATTGCTCTTGTCAATATACTTCTCGGTAGACATTCCAGCTTCTTTAGCTTTATCCTGAATCTTAACATAGCTCTCTGCCCACTCATACAAAGGTTCTTGAACAGAATGCATCTTTTCACCAGTCTCGGCAGCAGTATCTCCAATATCTGCGATCATATTAGAGATATGCACTCCATCAATATCTAATCCCTTCGTATCTAAATCAAACAATTCTTCATTTGTCCAACCATTGCCATCTTTACAAGCTTCTTGAATCAACGAATTAATATATGTACTCATCTGATCGGAAGACATTACTTTTCCTGATCCATCCGGCATTTTGAGTATTGGAGTAAATGCAATCTCTACACCATCAAATTCACTGCTTGTTCCCATGACAGTAGAATATGAACCTTTCAGAGATTCCAGGTCTTCTCCCCAGCTCTTTAATGCTGTACTCTGTTTCTTAATCTCATCATCCGACCAGAAGATAACTGGACGTTCTGTATTGCTAACATTACCGAACTTCTTCTGTTCATCAGACATGGATTCCATAAGTTTCTTACTGTTTTTAAGTTGTGTATTGTACTGTTTGACCAATCCAGTATCAAACTTATCATTATCCTGACCTGTAAGAGCATTCTTAAAATCATTTGCTTTAATGGCTGTCTTATCAAGAGAACTTCCAACTTCATTAAATAATGATTTAAACTGCGGATATTTCTTGACCACTCCATCCACAGAATTCTTAACATCATCAAAAGCACTCTTTGCTTCTTTAATCTTTGATGTATCTCCACTGGAAAGGGCATCATTGTACTTCTCAACTGCATTTTTGTAATCATCGTATACAGTAGCCGGTTTGTTCTTGCCGAATCCTTCAGATGTCATCTGTGCTTCAAGAGCCTGTTTGTTAATATCCTGATATTCATCTAAGATATCCTTATTCTTTTTCAGAGATTTACTGCTCTGTTCAAGAATATTATCCAAGAATGTGGTATCTTGACCATTATCTTGCATCTCAGATTTCAAGTCACGCACTTTGTCCATAAAGCTGTTAATAGATTCTTCTGCATTCTCAGCCTTGCCTGTAAATTTGAAGATGGCACCCTGACCACGTTCATCCATACCAAAGTCAATACCTTTAATCTGATCTGCGATATCTTTTACTTTTTCAAATGTATTCTTGGTATCTTTTGAACGGATATCCCAGTTTGATAAAGTTCCAAGATTGTACCCTCTGTTCTTGTTCATCTCAGTCTGAGCCTTATCTATTCCAGACTTTTCTTCATTCAGATATTTCTTCGCTTCTTCTTGTGCAAGCGACTGCATTTTTGCAATCTGTTCATCCAACTTACCATTAACAAGGTCTATACCTTGTACCTGACTACCATATGAATCTGATAACTGATTCTGAATAGAAAGCAAGTCACTCTTGGCTTGGTACGCTTCACTCTCTGATAGTGTTCCTGATGCAAGCTGTGAACGTAATTCCTGTACCTTTGCAATATTGTCTTGTAAAGATGATGTATTCTCAGAGAACTTCTGACCAGCTTCTTTCGCTGATGATACACTTTCTTGTACAGACTGTTGATATGCGGAATAAGCACTAACGGCAGCAGTCACACCTGTCGCAACAAGGATAAGAGGGTTAGCCATCAATGTTGCCCACAAACCTTTAAAAGCTGTTCCTAATGATAGTGTACTTGTTGTTGCCGCTGCATTCGCAGTTGATAATCCCATTGCTGATACAGCTGCTTCAGCTTCACTTGCAGACATACCTTGTCCAGTTAAAATAGCAACTCTCTGAGCATCTGTTAATGCGGTGCTTGATAATACAAGCTCTGTTTGTGATTTGGATAGATTCTGAGTCAAACTAAGTAAATCTTTAAATCCGCTGGTATCAACACTTCCAGACTTCAACATATCCATAGCTGTTCCGAGGTTTGAGAACTCTTTGACAGCTTCTCCAACCCATGAACCGATCTTCTGGAATGCGAAGATTCCTCCGGCTGTACCAAGTCCTGCTAATGTTCCTTTTAATATTTGAGTTTTTTCTGTGAAATCAACAATCGCTTTCGTTCCATCCAGAACTCCGGCATACATATCATCTGAGATTAATGAAGAAGATAAACTTTCAAGAGACGCTTTCAGAGATTGTGTCTTTGCTTCTAATGAAGAAAGATAATTATCATTGAATTTCTTTTCTGCTGTTCCGGCACTGTCTTCAGCAAGCTTTGTATACTTCTTAACTCGGTCATAATTCTCCATAAGAGTTCTGAAGACTTCTTGCTGTCTTACCCCGGCAAATGCTTTCGATAATTCATTCTGCTGTACTTGGTTCAACGAACCCCATTTATCAGCAAGATTATCCAAAACATCATCATAGCTGTTGTATTCTGTAACTGTTTTTCTTAAGTCAATTCCTACTTTCTTCAGACTTGATTCAACATCTGACAATAGCTCTACAGTACCATCTTCATCCACTAATTCGTAATTCTGAGCTTTAATATCTGACATACGGGCAAAGATAGTTTTAAACGATTCGCCGATGCTACTCATACTTCGCTGAGTGACCTCACCAGTCGTAGCCAAATATCCAAGAAGCTTATCCATTGATACACCGGCTGTATTTGCGGTCGTACTTACTCGTGACATAGCCTCCATAAGTCCACCAGCGTCAGTAGCTGAATATAAGTCTACCTGTGATACTTTATCCACAATGCTCATAACATCTTCTGCTGCCACTTTGTACCCATTCATAGCAGATGTAAGATACTGTGTACTATCTGACGCACTAAGGTCTGATACCTTACTCAATACCATTGAATCTTTCAGAAGCTGATTTGTCTCTTGTACGGATTTGCCCTGTCTCAACCAACTGTCTGCACCTTCAGCAATGTCCGTAGTGATAGAACCAAGTTCTTGTCCCATTTCGTTATACTGAGACATCATCTGTTTAACAGTATTATAATTCTCACCAGTCGCCATCTCTAATGAAGTAATGCTGTCATTCAATTCTTTGACCGTACCAACTGCTTCTCTCGCTCCATCAGCAATCTTATACAACATATCTTGCATGACGTTAGCCAATGAATAAGCAGAAAATGCTTCTTTAAATGTACTTCCGAGAGAACTAAATACACTCTGACTCTGCTGTCCGGCTGTATTAACATTGTGCAATGCTTGCTGTAACTGAGTAAGTTCAGATTCATCTACTTCCGGCTCAATTTTCTTAAGATTTTCATCCACTGCCTGACGTACAGAATCAGTATTAACTTTTAAATCTAGCTCAATATCTGTAATTCCATCAACCGCAGCTTTAATTTTGGATGCAATATCTTCAGAATCCATCTTGAAATCAACTGGAATTTCCATATCATGACAAGCAGTATTAAGCTTTTCTTGTAATCCATTCCTGTCGACATCAATGTCAATCTTTACAGGTTCATCACCATATGCAATTTTAGAAATAGAACTTCTGAGATTTGACAAAAGCTGTTCGTCATTAATCTGTAAATCCAATTTAATAGCTTCACCAGCATTATTCCCGGCAGATGCAATAGCTTCTTTAATCTGTGATGTTATCTTTTCTTTATCAACATTCACATCAAGATCTATTGATGTTTTAGATGCTTCTGTGGCACTCTGGATATTATTTTTGAGTTTGTCAGCAACCTCTTTTCCCATTGATACAACTTGTTCATAAGCCGATGATGTGACATCAAACTTCTGATTAGCCGATAAATCAGAGAAATTTATACTCTGCGTCATGTCCTGACGAGCTTTCTTTATCAAATCAAAAACATGGATAATCTGATCCGCCTGATTTGTAATATTCTGGGAGAAATGCTCCGGGAATAGATTTGACATCTCACCCCAAAGAGAATCAACACTGATGCCTTTTTTTGCATCTTTCGTAATTTTACCGATATTATTTTGAAGGAGTTCTTTGTATGTATCACCGCCAAGAGCTTTCTTCAAATCATCGGATATATAGATTTTCTTATTTTTGAAATAATTATAAAAATCATCGTAATATCCCGTTGCAGATTTCACTAATTTAGAATTTGTAGTAATGGTCTTTGCCATACCATCCAATCCAGAATAGAATCCTGTAGCTTTGCCAAAGTCAAATTTACTGCCATTCCAGGTCTTTCCAAGATTTATGACCATGCTGTTCAATTGTTTATTGAGATTTTTCAAGACCGATTTGTCCGAAATATTAAAAGAGTCCGCTAACTGTTTTGTTAAAGCGGACGTGTCGATTTTGGTATCTTTGATACCCTTTTCAATATTTTTAGAAATGTTTTTTATATTTTGGTTATTTATATCAATGTCAAGCTTAATCTGTCTCTTTTCCTTGAGCAGAGCATTTAATTTTTGTTCTGCTTTCGAGGTATCAAGATCAGTTTCGACTTGAATTCTGAAGTCTTCTGCCATCTAATTACTCCTTTTCTGATGTAACTTTATCCATAGCATTTAATACGGTGCTTGCAAGACTACAAACTCCTAATACTCCTGCAAGAGTTTTCCCGGCTTCGTAAGATGCTTTCTTATCGTCCTGAGTCTTCTTATTAATCTCTTTTTCCAGGTCATCCAGTAATTCCATCACTTTATCGTGTAATCTCTTATTGTCTTTTTCTACCACTGCATACGCACCAAAGATATCTTTTAACATGGCACTTGTTAATGATGGTGCAATGACATCAGTAATCTCCTCTTTTGCATCATCTTCTAATCCATCCCAAGAATCTAGTACCGTTTTAAGAAAATCCACATCAGATAATCCATATGGAACATTATAAATTTCAAAGGCATCTCTACCGATAATCTGATTATGTTCATCCTCTGTATGCGGAATACACTTTCTGACCTCTTTAACGTTATTGGAATTGATAGTAATATGCTGTCCACCGACATATACCGTCAGTTCATGCCAGTTTCCATCTGTTTCTTCCCAACACAGTACATTACGTTCAACAACTCCGATGATTCCTGTATCATCATTTAATACAAGGAAAATTTCTGTTCCTTTTTCTAAATGTGCAATTAATTTTTCTTTATTTTGTTCGTTCATATAATAAATCCTCCTGTTATTCAAACCTTTTGCCAAAGGCTACATTAATATTTTTTTCTACATCTTTTTTCGTCTTCGCCCAGAATCCACCATTTCCACGAAGTCCACCTAATTCGGCATAGTTATATATCGTCATGGTATCTCTGCCGGACGGATTATATCTAAATCCAGTATCTAAGCTGATTTGAAGATTATAGTTATCTCCACCGCCAGATAGTCTTACTTCTGGTGACTCTGCCAACTGACCTGTTCGTTGATATTGTCCACCACCGCCAAATACATAGAATGAATCTACGTTCTGATGGACATTTAGAAGTGATTGATCTGCAACTTCTGTCATTGCATCTTTTATTTCTTTTTGAATGGCTGTTTTTAGTGCATCCATTGAAGTGAATGTTTTGCTCATTACTTTTATTCCTTTTTATTTTGTGAATTGATTGGCTGAAATGCCGATTGAATTGATATTATGAATTTGTAAGATATTCTTCTAATCTCTTAAATAAATGTGGATAGAGATCAATCTTGCCTGTTTTGAATCTTGATAAAAGACTACTATCAATCTGTACTTGTTTACTGATATAACACTGTTTTTCTCTTTCTAAACGCTTATTATACATTGCTCTAAGTTCATTCTGCTCCATATTTATATCTGTCACCTCCTCCAATTTATATTGTTATCACTAATTTTCTTGATAAAAAATCTCATTTTAAATAATTTTAGACATAATAAAAGAGCAGTGTGATTACTGCTCAGATTGTTACTTTTGTTCTTGTAATTCCTCTATCAACATTTGCTCTATACGAATAACATCTGGTTGAGTTGGAGTAAATTTAACACCATGTCTCATAAGATTAATTATTTTCATTGCATTAGATTCAATAAATAATAACTTTTTCTTATCCTTTATTTGCATAAAAGTATTTTGCTTTATATATGGATTCATAATATATTTTTCCGTAATAGGAAACATATCTTGAAACAAAAAAGCCTGTTCAATACCATTCACTTTAATTATTTGAATATGATCATGCTTTTTATTTTTATTTATTTTCTGCTGAATAATATCTTTATATTTATCTATCTTACTACTACATGGTATTACCCATAACAAATTCGTTTTACTATCTTTAAATGCATAATAATGTGGTCTTTGGGTATCCGCTTTATTAGCTTTTAAATACTTGTCTCCTATAAAATCAAAGAAAGCATCTTTTATAAAGTACATCCGTCCATCAACAAATTCCATAATTAATTTTCCTCTTTAGAATAATATAGCCCTCTTCATAAGAAGAAGGCTATATACTTAAACATTGCCTATTTAATTACACGCATGACAATTAGCGAGAAACTGATACACTGTCTACTTAATAATGCGCATAACAGTTAGCGCCATACTTAAACATCATAAAAATTTTAAATTTAAAACAAACATATATTTCTTATTTGTTTGATTTAATTATACCCGTTCTATTGAGAAAATGCTACACAAATAATACACAAAAATATAATAGTTTTATTGTGATTTTTGCCATGGAGAAATTACATTTGAATAAAATTTTACCCTCTACGGATAAAATTTCATTCAAAAAAATCTTGATAAGAAAAAGGATGTCCGACATATCCCTAATCCTACAGACATCCTTTTCTGATATAATTCTTATAAACGAATTCGATAGTATATAAACCCAAGCCAGAACGACTATTGGCTACCGTCCTGACTTGCACTTATACAGTTAGCACCACTACTCGACCTACGATTCTTTCATGTTGCCCTGAGAGCGAAGCCAACTGAACTCTTCTCTCTCATTACGGGAATTTCAAAACTCCCTGTTTTAGCTGTTTTTCAGCATTTTATATAAGTTTTTGCGCCTATTTTTAGCTATTTTTAACAAAACAATTCAAAAATTTTTCTCTATAGTTGAAATATAAGAAATTTAATAATGTACCCATAACATCTGAATTGCTATCCATAAGAGCATGATTGACCAATTGTATTATTGTTATCTGGTCAAGATTTTTGCTGGCTTTTCTTAAAAACAGTTCCATCTGACGTCTTTTCAATTTATACAATTCATCATCTTCTAATCTTCCTTTTCTTTTAGAAGATGCCAATATTTTAACTGTATCATTATATTTCTTGGATTCTTCAACTACTCTATTGAATTTATATTTGTTAGCTTTTCCTTTGATTTTTTTATTAAACAGCTCTCGAATCAAAACATGTGATACTCTTTCAGAATATCCAGTCTGTTGTTCTATCATCTCTGCCATTATGTCCATCGGACAGTTCATTCTTTTCACATTTTCAAAGTCTTTATTATTTCTTCTTTTCTTCGTATCAGCAAAAAATTGCGGAACAAATTTTTTATTCATGCAAGGCAAATTTCGAATTCTTTTTATTTCACGTCCCACATTCAAATTGAATTCTTTCTTTGCCAGATCTATAGATATTTGTCCAATTACAGATAATATGATAAAGACTTCTTCCAACTCCCTGCTTTTCATTCCATCATCATAATAGTAACTCAAAGCTAATTGCGCGGCATCTGTAGATGTTCCTATAGAAGCTTGTGCATCTGCGATCTTACTGTCCATCTCAGCATAATCTTCTAATCGGAAATGATACTCGCTACTTTTCAATTCCTCTACTTTATTAATAATGGTCGGATATTTTACATATGCATCTTTGGCAAGGCTGGCTAGTTCCGGCTGATCCGTCACCAAAACGAAATCTGAATCTTCATCAAATCCTGATCCTCTCGCCTGCGCATCTGTTCCTATCAGATTTATAATGATTACATTCTGCCCTAACTTTGGAAAATACTTTGCAATCAAATCAGCTCGGATATTATGAAAATGTAAAATATTATTCGGACTGTTATGTGGATTTCTAAATGCTGCAAGATCTGCATTGTCTTCAAATCTTTCTGTGTAACACTGTATAGCATCATCTTCAATTCTAAATATATTTTCATCCAAAGGATTTTCTCCTACCGCTTTCATCAACAATGCTATTGGATTTCCACATATTGTGAGATTATCACCTTGTTGTGGCAATCTTCCTTCTGCAAAGTTATCAACCAAACGATTAATATCTTTTGATTTCTTGGTTCTGAAAAGTTCTGTTTTTCGGAAGTCCGGATTCCGCTCTACCAATGCGCACAGAACTTCGTTAATATTAAAATCATCTTTCTTCCAATCTAAATATTTCAGATATGTTATATCATCAGGCTTTTTCAATTCTTCAATAATTCTGACTGCCTGTTCGGTAATTGGTTTTAGTGTTTTTTCTTCAGTGGTTGGTAATGAATTATTCATCTGGTATGCTGTTAACTGCAAATCACCCCATTTACTCTTATGAGCCGTTTTTACAACCGAGAAACAATCATCATTCTTTTTCATATACTGTCTATATATTTTGTATGCTTTCTTATTATCTCCACCCATCATATCAATGAACTTCAACCATTTAAGAGACTTGTCCGTTATCACTACTTTGATATTGGATAATTTCTTCTTATTACCGAACATATCTTTTACCATATAGGATTCAAAATCGAAATTATTTTTCACACAGAAATCTTTAAAATATTCCTGTACATTTCCACGAAACAGGCAACTCTTAAAGAAATGTGACCGACAATATACAAATCCATCTGCATACTCTGGGAAAATAGATTCATCTATCAATCCCATGCCATCCCATAAAATATTTTCAATCTGTTCTTCTTTTCTATCTACTGTACATTCCTGAAAGATTTTTTCTTTTTTAATATGTTTGCCCGGAAACTTACCATTAATTCGTATACCATTTTTCCGCACTTCTTCTTTGGTACGATTCTGAATCAGCCTGTATCCTTTTGCATTTGCAACATCATCAAATAATGTACAGTCATGTTTGTTCAGTATTCGTTCCAGTCTTGGATTGTCAAAATCTAATACAAATTCATCGTCATAATATGATACAGGATGTGTTCTAACTACTTCCGCTACCTTCGGAGCAGATAATACTTTTTCATCTTCAATGACCAATATTTGTTCCCACGGGATATGAAGATATCCAATTGCTGTTGCCGTACTTAAACCGAGATATGCTGACAGTTCCACAAGTTTAAATACAGCTTCTGGATCAGCTTTAGCTTTTTCTTCCATAAGATCATATAATCCCATTGTCAAAAAGTTGATTGCTTTATGAAATAAACTCTCTCTGATAAATATGCATTCACCTTTCTTGGCTTTTCCTGGCGAACGATAAAGCATTTTGTAATGAATAGACTCTGCATCTTCCTGTTTTTTCTTTTTGCCAGTTTTCTTCTCTGATAAAAATGTCACTCCATTTTCATAATAATGCTTTCTAAGATTATGTGTGGAAACAGAAAATTCTTCTTCTCCAATCATATACTTTGCCGGATATCTAAATTTCAAAACAATAAAATCTTTGCAAAAATCACTGCCACTTCTAACGATACTCTTCTGCATAAATCTAAGAAACAGGCTGTCATTTAATACAGCTTCTTTTGTGTAGATTTTTTCAAAATCAATCCATTCTTTCCCCATCTTGCATTGAATAGGTAATTCCTGTTCTTGAGCAATCTCATTAATATAAAGAAGGCTTGCATCTACCGATTCAACATATATCGGATTTAATTTTTTCGTATAATTTATTTTTATAACAATCACTCTCCATTCATTTGTTCTCTACATATATATAATTCTCCATCTGTATCGCAAAACATCTCACAAAAACACACTTCATCCATTACTCTCAAATGCATATATCCGTGGGTTTATTTGCATGAATTCGTACCTTATTTCGTTCTTCTTCCAACCACTCTAAGAAGAACTCGGCTAAGATATTACGATTGAAATATGACCTCTCAGAACGTCTAAAACCCGTTGCTATACACGAATTTTGTGGGATATGAAACATGAATTTCATTCGGATATTTTTGACCTCATTCCATACATTTTCATCAATTTATTGCCACATGATATCGTATCTTTGTATAACTCTTCATTTTTTTCTGTGACACCTATAGTAACAATCATTCCATTCACAGCTGCATCTCTTTGGTCTTCTGGAATTTCTTTCAATTGTGTCAATGCAACTTCCGCATTTTGAAGCTTATCATACAATTGCTGTTGTTCTTCCGGCATCTTCTTATACGCATGAGCATCATACTTATTGCAGAAATAATGGAATATTGCGCTATCATCTTTATACTGGAATCCGGCTATGTACAACATATAATGCAATACTTCATGACGAATAAACTTCTTTGCTTCTTCAAAATCAGAAAGGCAGCAGTATATATTCATTACGGTCTGTTTTCCACAAATTTTAAGATTTCCTTGAGTCCGATAATTAATCTTATGTTCTTTATCAGTCTCATAATCTGTATGGAAAATAATAGGTAATATCTCTGTCTGTACCACACCGAATATAGAAAAATGTTTCTTTTGTACTTTATCTGCAAATTTCTTTGCATACTCCAAATACTCCTTATATTTTTCACCAAACTCAGCACAAAAATCTTTGTAATATTCCATTTCAGTTTTTAATTCTGTCATTTCCTTCAACAACTGTTTACGATTCTTGATAACTTTGACGCTTGGTGCTTCTTCCTTACTGCCAAATCTGTAATTGTAATACAAATCTGAGCCGTCCCAGAATGAGAGAGCCACTTTTATCCTCTGACAATGCTCGCATTTTAAACAAGCAAAATGCCCTCTATCACACATAGCACTTTCTCCATATGTAACATCTTCATTATATAGTTCACACACATCTCTAATGCAGTCTGTCTCAACCGAATATATATCATATTCCTCTTTATTTAAAGGTTCTGCAATTAGATGTATCATATCTTCCATTTCTTCCTTTAATCCCATTATTAATACATTTTCCTCCAAAATTCTTTTATCATAAGTACGATACAACTACCGTTTCTTTGTTACTTTCTTTGCGGTAAGGTATTTAGCATTTTAGCGGAACAGCAATCTTTGATTGCGTTGTGCAGCTTAATGGTAAATAGTTGGTGTCAAAGAAAGTAATATGATATATCAACAAGCAATATCATATCCTTTCACCTGTGCAAGCTTCTTCTGTAAATCTTCATCCATCTTTTCTAAGAGATCAGCCTTATCAAAGAATGTCATTTGCTGTGATGTGATAATCTGATTGATAAGCTGTTCATATTGTTTATAGTATTTATCTGATAAATTATCCATTCTTTAATCTCTCCTTTTATATGTGGGGAAATCCCCACTCCCCTTTAGCCAGCCACCTTATCTTGCCACCTTGCGGTGTCAAGCTAAGCTGTCAGTCTTTTTTTCAGATATGGACTGTCACATTGCTTCGCAATATGCCATTCCAATCCGAAAAAATCATATGTGATTATTCGAATTCTTAAATCGTTTCAAAAAATGGCACTTTATAATCGTAATAGAATATTGTTTATTATTACGATTTTAAAGTGCCAACTTTTTAATTCTACTTTTCAAAATCGAATAATGTGTTCAATTCCTCATTGCTCTCAAGGAATTCTTCTGACGAAAATGTCATCTTACTATGTCCAATCTTAATCAATTCATCTTTAAGGATATTCTGTGCATCAAGATAAATATCTCGTGGAACTTGAACATGAAAAGGCTCTTTTGCTCTTGAAGTTCTTTTCCCATCACTATTAAGGATATCTCTCCAACAGCTTTGTTCCCACTTCTTATGATCATCTATCCATTTTTGATATGTGTCCTTCGCATTCTGATTAATTGCATTACACACTTCTTCATTTAGCATTAAAGATAACTCTTGCTGCAATTTTGCTTCTAATTCAGGATAAACTTTCCTTACTCCATCTGGAGTATAAATAATTTTGATTTGTTTAAAGCAATGATCCCATCCATAATATTCATAAAGAAGTTCATTTACCTTATTGTAATAATCCTTTTGTTGAAATTTTAAAAATATTTGAATCATCTTATCGCATTCAAAGATGTTATGTAAAACATAATGTTCCACATCAAGTAGCATTTTCTTTTCATTATCATTTGCTTCAGAATATATTTCTCTGCCTTTATCATCCCTCTTTACAATAATTGTTTGTATTTCATAAGTAATTAACTTTCGACTTTTAAGACTGTTAAGGGCAGAAAACAATATCTCTTCTAATTTTTTATTACATCTCTGATAGAAATTTTTAATTTCCCATGCAGTAACAGAATAATCCAAATCCTCAAGCTCCTTAGACGAAACTCTACTATATTTACTATTTACAATTCCAAGTAATTCCCACCACTTTCTTTTTGTAAGAGTTCTTGCATATCCTGTTTGTTGTGATAAATATTTCAGCAAAATCACTTCAATATATCTTACATAGATAGAGTTATTACCAAACTTACGCTTATCTTCTTTTTCAAGTGGTGTATCGTAAATATCTGTAATAATAAATTTTTGTCCTGCTTTTTCCCAATCAAAATATCTTCTAAATTCTTCCAATTGTAGTTTCCTTGATTTACCGGATTTTATGGACTGACTAAGTATTTCACATAATTGTTTATAATTTCTCACAACCATTCCGACAGAAAGTCCAGACGTATCTATTCCAGTCAGCTTTGTTTTTTCTTCTGACTGTGTAATAGACACCTGCTCTTTCTGATTTCTAGTTAGAATTTTTAGCCATACCGCATTCAATTCGTCTACAGAGTCATATGTCCTATGTGCATCTAAAATCTCTGCAACATCATAAGCTATAATTAAATCTATTATCGGGTGAAGATCATATAGTGCACTCGGAAATATTTCTTGATTGATTTTGGTATATTTCTTTGCATTAACAATAAAATCTTTAATCGGCAAAAGCTTTGTCGGAATAATAGTATTTAATTGACTGATATCTGGCAAATCCAAATTTTTATAAACTGCCGGTGGGGTATCCACTATAGAAACATATTCTTCTGCCCCTTGCATATCCCAAAAATATTTTTCTAAAATAACAGCCGTATTATTTCTTTTATCTATATCTATAAGTGATTCATAGCTCAAAAACATCCCTCCAATCTATTCAAACGAATCCACATCATCATATTCATTTGTCTCTTTGTCCAACCTAGAAAATGAATATGATACGACAGCTCTTTTATCAGCATTTACCATCAAATTACTGAACATATCTCCGTCTGATTCTTCGTTTTTGATTTCGTCACCATGTCTTTTCTGCTCTTGTAGATATGCTCCCATAAGGACTAATGCTTCTCCACATCCTCCGGGGAATTTATCTGGCAGATTGAACCAACCTTCTACGTGGAATAGTTTATCTGATACCATGTGTTACCTCCTGTTCTATAAATAAGAATCTCTATTACTGTTTCAACTTACAATCGGGTATACGAAACCGGATTAATCTTACATTGCTTTGCCAATTTATCTATCAGCACATCAAAACAATCACAACAGATATCCAAGTCAATAATGTCTCCATCATGCTTACTTCCGTATCCAATATGTGAATGCAAACCTATATGCTCCTGTTCATCATAATCTGAAAATTCTTTTCCACATACATTACAAAGTGTTTTTCCTTTTGCCATTACAATACTTTCCTTCTTCTTATAAAAATTGATTAGTGTTCTTCTTAAGTGATTGTCCGAAATATCTTGTTTCAATAGCCTTAAAAATCACATTCTTTATTTCGTCATAGAAATTTTCGATGTTGGCATCAAGCCAAATATCTACTTCCAACTTTCCAGCTTTAGTATCTACTGCGTCTACAATAAAACCTACCTTAAAATCTCCCGAATTCAGTTCTAAAGAAAGTACTTTACATTCTCCTTCTTTCATCTTCAAATTATCAAGTGTAATACCATATTCCCTATATTTTTCTTCTTCCTTCTGATATTTTTCAATTGCTTTCTTTTCAATAGCTTCATCTATTTGTCTCTGCATTTCTTCTGGAAACGACTCAACATCAAAATACATGGTAATCCAATCCTGATCTAGAACAGCATCTTTCAGCTTAATCTCTCCCAGTTTTGAATCGACATAAGTTCTTTTTATTGTGTCAACGGTTATAATTTCCATCCTTTTCTTTCTCCTATCTTCTTTCTGTAAAGAGGGGACGAGAAATCATCCCCTTTATATATTCTGCAAACGACCAAACAAATTACTGCTTATTTTAACCCAATTCTTCCTGGAACTGCTCGATTGACATACCGTCTGATACCGTTCCAACAACTTCAATGTATTCACCAGCTATCGAATCGTGCAGATCGGCTGTTAAAGTCACCGTTCCATCTTTTGATATGTAGACTGTCCATTCAATGATATTGAACATTCCGGCATGAGTTACTTTCTCCAGATCTTCCATAAATTTTTCTTTTTCAATCGGGTCTGCTACTCCAGGCATACTATAATATTTGCTTGTGATTAGTCTAATATCCATCTTTCCTGATGTGATAAGGTTGTATAACTGCTTGCTTGTGATTGTATCCATATGTTTTTGTCCTTTCTTCTATCCAGGAACCGCAACTCTCGACGGTCGCAGTTCCTTCTTAATATAAATGTGTTCTCCGCTTAATTAAAATCTAAGACAAACCTTTTCACCATTGGTAAACGTAATGGTATAATCACGTAATCCCATTTGTGGTACTAAATCCGCATTACTCATAGTAATTCTTTCAATGCTCTCATTAGTAATCACCATCCTTGAACGGTCTACATACTGTGTTGTAGTAGTTATCGTTGCAATAGCTGAAATCACTGCATCTTTATTTTCATCTGATAATTCTGTCCATTTTTTTGCAATCACTGAAAGCATCTTCTCCATCGGTACATCTCCGTCAACACCATAATCATCCAGTATTTCCCTCGCTTTTTCATTTTCGGCTTCGAAGTAATAAATATGGTTGAATGTCAACCTTGACTTGCCCTTTTCATATGTCTCAATATCAAAATGATTAAAGAACACTTCCCAGTAAGTTTCTTTACTGAATCTTTGTACTCTAATACCGAAATCTGATTCCGCAAACCAGTCTTCTAAGTCTTTCAGCTTATTTATAAAATCTTCCCATGTGATTTCTCCCGAACCACTTCTATCTTTTACAAAACGGATAAATTCACGAATGGAATTCTGTGCTTCCTTTTTGCTATATCCAGCATCGACCAACTGCTTTTTTATATCAGTTTCGATTTGCTCTGTCATTGTCAAATTTTCAAAATCCAATGATTTTTCTAATTCAACTCTATCTATATGTTCTGTATTAAAATACCTCATAATAATTTCATAAGCCTGTTTTTTCATAATTTCTAATCTCCTTCTTAATTTAATTTTTATTTGCTTATAGCAAGGACTAAGAAAATCCCTTGCAATGTCCTTTGACAGTTCACAAACTGACCACTTGCTATCTATATATTCTGCATTTGCTGTGAATTACTCCGTGAAATAATCATTCAGTTCTTCAAGACTCATTCCTTGTTCACCAGCCACGATAAAGTTATTGCCATCCACAATCATCCAATTGGCGTTACCAGATCCATCCGCCGGTGCTACTTCCAAATGCAGATGTTCTTTCGCAGCTTTCTTCTTCATCATACTTAATGTGAAAACCGGCACGATATTTACGGCTGCAATGCCCTTTTCTTCACTACGAACATCAAATTCCACAATATCTCCGGCATCCAATGTTCTGAATCCATCCATTCGAATTTGTGTCTGATGAGCAAAATACTCCGCTCCATCATCTCCTACGATAAATCCATAACCCTTCTGTGCGTTAAACCATTTTGTTGTTCCTCTCATTGTTTCATTTCCTCCATTCTTAAATTTCTCTAATGCGTAATCTGCTTGCATAATCATTACTTCAATCTCCTTGTCTTCTTTTTCAACAAGTCTTTGTTGCTTTGGTGTCAGACTGATCAGAATTTTATCTTTTTTACACTTCATTTTTGTAAGGCAAAAGAGTCTGATTGCTTCGTTTAAATCCTCACTTCTCTCCTCAAAATCTTCTTTCGTATAATGTCCTCTTACAAGAGTAACTGTATCTCCTTCTATTCCAACTACTGTAACTTTTGTTGGAACGCCACCAGTTCCTTTAAACATTCTGTAATAATGTCCATACATTTCAAGTTTCATAATCTTACATTCTCCTTCCTAAATAACATGCTCTACATCTACACGAACCAATGCTCCACTATCTCCGAATCCCTCAATAAAGATATCTCCAAATTCTGAAGAATCTGTATCTGATAAGTTCTTTACATATGCCATCAAATAGTTATCTTCCAGACGTTCCGCATTCCAGTCTTCTTTATCATCACTGGTGTACAGAAGAGAAAGTAACTTTCCATCTGGTGTAATCGACTCGATAGCATGGTAGACCATATACCCTTTGTTCTCTGTTTCGAAGTCTTTTACAACCTTTTCGTAATCCTCGTTATATGAGATTGTATCAATACTTCCCATCATTCCCATTGCTGTCAGGTAACTGTAATAGACTTGTCCTTTTCTGAAATACTTCAAGACATTTGGATTTAGGTTATATTTATCAATCAATGTCTTGATTCTGCTGATTGTCTCAGCTTTTACTTCTTTGTCTGTTGCTTTTGTTAAAATCATACGCTTTCCTCTCCTTATCTGTTCTTTTGCTTTGCTTATATATTCCCTAAACTGTTCCTCACTTGTTCATACTTTTTACAAACTATTAATGAAATCCCATGTTATTTGCTTACGCTTACCCGGTGTTTTTTTCTTTGGGATCTCTGGAACTTCAATATCATCTATTCCAAGATCATCTAAAGTCGAAAGGGACTCTCTTTTCTCCATTCGTTTCTTCTGTTCTTCCACAGCAGATTTACCAAGTTTCGTAATATATTCAACTGGATATCCAAGTCCTGACGCACACGCAATGTTAACTCTTCCATTGTTTCCTACGAACACATTCTCTGGAACACCGATTGCTTTAATCAGCTCATGTTCATCAATCTTATTGCCTTTTTGATTAATAATTCCAATGTTTCCTACCACACCATCATTATTAATAGGAAGAAAGATGTTTTTTGCAGTCAGTGCTGTAACTATATCCTGTGATGTTGTCTTACCATTTTTATTATCGGAAAGCATTGCCAAAACAAATGCTCCATGCTCTTTCAACATCTTCATCTTTTCAGAATCATCAAAGTTTGAACCACTGGAAGATGATGTGTCAGTTAAGAACGCATCTAACATATTTACCAACATGGCATTTACTTTCTTCAACTCTGGATATGCTGCATTGTCAACAAAGATGATTGCTCCGATTGATTCCGTATCCATTAATTCCTTGGCTGCATTGTATGCATTCAATCTTTTCTGAATTGGTTCATCCGGTCTTGGCATTAATAAGATTGCAACTACAATGTTTGATGGCTTCGATACGATATCACATATGTAAGGTATTGTTCCTGATCCTGTTGAGCCACCTCCTGAAGCAATACAGATTACAATTTGATTCTCAATTTCTGACAGTTTCTTTAATATCGGTGCATTCTTTTTTAATGCTTCAAGGGCAAGACTTCTATCACCGGCTAGTCCGTCATATCCTTCAAGAACCATAACATTCTTAGCTCCTGTCAGTGTTTGATTGTCCTGTGTTGAACCATTCATTAAATAGGAAGTGTAATTTCTGATTTGAAAATCTAATCCTACTGTTTCGCCAGCCAATCCTATTCCTATGACTGTTGTTTTATCCTTTAACATCTTCTATCGCTCCTCCCAGTGTTGTTACAATTTCGACTCCTTTTTGTGTGATACAAAATGTATCTGCATTAATACTTTTGCAAGCTTTCTCTATATACCCTTCAGTAATCAGCCTGTTTAATCTGCGGTAGGCAGCAGATCTTGAAATTCCGACTACTGATATAAGTTCCTGCATTGTCATACCAGAAAAATATGCAGTACAGTTACGAGATTGCAGCACCTTCATCAATGCAAAGTCAATTCTACTCAATTCCATGCTCTTATCTCTCCTTTATTTTCCTTAGTTATCCTTAGATTAGTCTTAGCTGTTCACTACTTCGTAAAAATAATAGGCTGTTCTCAGCCATGTTCTTTACTCGGTATACGTTTATTGTTGGGATTCCAGAAGCAACTACCCCGTCTGCACTCGTCACTGTAGTGTTGGCAGTGGTTACACTCCGGTTGTTCCCAAGCTTTTTGATGTTTCATGTGTGGATACCTCCGTATTCTATTTTCAAGGTTCATTTTGTGTACACAAATAAATGATGATGTATGCTTATATGGATAGACTTCACCTGTTAATTTGGTACTCTGTTCAGTTTTAATAGTTGGAATTTATGTAACAGACTTGTCACGATTGATTTTTGATGTTATACTTATCTTTGCGAAAGATTCATTCGTGAGTCTTGTACATATGTAAGATGATACTGCAATATCATCTCGGAAGCCGATGCTCTGCAAAGCGTTGGCTTCTTTTTTATTCCTCTATCATTCTAAATCAGAACATTTGTTCTGTCAACTATCTTATCAAACACTTGTTCGTTTTCTTGTCGTCTCACTCTCCTTCTATCTGTTGCTGGATGTTGTTTCACTGCATCCTGTTGTCTCTGTTCTGTTGTTGTAGGTATATAATAGCACTGCTTTTAAGTGCTGTCAATAGTTTTATACATTTTTACTTATTATTTTTGTATTTCTACATAAATATTGTATTGTATAAATTGTATAAAAATCAAAAGTACGGATTTTTCTAGTATACTTATAATCAATAAATATATTGATAAATTGTTTTTTTGTATAAAGCATGTTATTATTGTATAAATAGTTCATGTATATAATACGAAAGTGCAAATTCAAAAGGAGGTTTTGTATATGGCAATTGCTACACCTATACCTAGATATGATAAAACACAGCTCTTATTAATTGATGGAAAAGAAATCAAATTAATAGATCACTTAAAAGAATTGCGTCAAAAAAATAAAATAACTAAGAAAAAGATTTCAAACCTAGTTAAGAAAAATGACTATTGGTATTCCCAAGTCGAACGTAATGGGAAAAAAGGTGATGATAACAGACAGCGAACAATATATAAACCTGATCTTATTAATATAATATCAATTGTTAAATATAACGCTCAGTCTTCTGCTGAACTAGATGCTTTTCGTGAAAAAAGTGAAATATATCTTACTAAAATCATAAAAGCAACTCCTTTGTCTGAATCAACCAAAAAACTAGAATGGTATGAAATCCATAATAACAGAACACCTGAACAGCAAGAGCGTTTATTGTCTTCTTTACTGGCTACGCATGATAGGCTCTTACGTCAGGCATTCAATAATATGAGTGGTATTACTGATAAAGATAATTTCTTGAATTGTTTAAAAAATATCAATACTTCTTTACGTATTGATCCAGTGTTTATTGTATTTCTTTCAGGATTACCTTATGCTGATTTCTTATATGAAACTAATCAAAAAGATCTATATGCCTTTCTTCGTGATATCATGCAAACATTAGATTCATTTAGCAATGAAGGCCTTGATTCCATAGACTCAAAAAAACAAAATTATTATTATTCCAAGTTAGAAGCACAAATTTCTAAATATATTCATAAAACATTTATGAACATATTTACTAATCGTGTAGAGCTTCTTCCGCCAGATGAAATAGAATTCTAAATATTAAAAATTCCCTCCGGCACAATAACCGGAGGGTTTCTTATTATCTTATGCTTTATGATCGAACGTGTTTCTTCTTATTATATATTACATTATAGAACTCTTCTCTTTATAATACTGACAATGGCTTGATCCTCCGCAACGTGAAGTATAATACGGAGATTTTACACACCTACACGTAGCGCTTCTCTTATCATATTCAATACATCTGCTTTTATGTCTCTTCCTATCCCCTTCTGCCATATGTAAATATTCTACATGAGACGGTGTTCCCATATTTCGAGACAAACTAGCATTAACAGGATCTGATTGGACAACATACGTATCTTTCCTAAATCTATAATCATCTGAATTTTTATTATTCTTATTATTGCCGGTAATTACCGATGTGCGATTACCATTGGACGAGGCAGATGCTTGTGTTCGATAATGATTAACTGTTCCTTTTTTTACAGTATTTTTTGAATCAGTATTCTTAACAGGTACTTTTTTGCCGGATTTACTTTCGCTACTCTTTTCAATGCACATCTCTGTTTCCTGGATCTTCTTTTTCAAATCTTTTAGTTCTTGAATTCTTGTATAGTATTCCCCGATTTTAGCAAAATCTCTTTTATCTACTTTTTCCATCTTCTTCTCAAGTATTGATTGAGTATTATCTATATGATTATGCAAACTTTTTAAATCGGGCAAAAACTCATTCGCATGAACTGGTGTTTCTTTAATTATAAAATCTATAAGTTCTTTCATCTTCTTTTGCTCTCCCACAAGTATAAAATAAGCGTATCACATATATGTTATGCGGACAAGATTATTTGTTTGTATTGTTATAAGAGATTTCGTTACAACACCTGTATCAACTAAATCCTCTAATTCTGGAATAAGTTCTGTTAATTTTTTGTAGTTATTGAGAGTATCTACTGAAATTCCAATCATTTCTGCAATATCTGACTGATTCAAGTCCGAAACTTTCGGATTTGAAGTTTTTCTGTCACCGCCATGTTCAATTCCATAAATTCGTTCAAGTTCCTTAATACGTTTTCCTACTTTCTTTGCTGAACATTTTTTGAAATAACACCATCATCAAGAAGTTGTTTCATTGATTCAGTAAGGTTGCGCTCAATGGTTAAGGCTCGTTGAAGATTTCTTTTTGATGTTCCTAGCTGTGATGCTATTTCATCGAGAGATAGCAGAGTGCCAACTTGGCACTCCTTCTTTCTTCCATTTCCCATTTCTCCATTTTTATATCCACACAACTTTACATATTCAACGGCAACCTTTCGCTGTTTTGCTTCGTCATCCGAATTCATCACACGATTATATCTAGCGATAGTACCTATACCAACACCAGCTTTTTTTGCTGTTTGTGAATCTGTCCAAGAATCTTTTCTTACTGGATCATCTTCTTTTAAGTTACACTCCAATTGGAGTGAGACTTCATTATTTGAACTACCTCCTTTACTATTCCCTTCAAGACGTTTCTTTTCGTTCTCCAAAGTAACTTCTTTTTGAAATTCTTCTGTCATAGCAAGTTTTTCACCGGTAGAAAGATTTTTGGATGATAGCTGATGAGTAAGCATCCAATCCATAGCGTCATTAAAAATTTTTACAGATTTCCTTAATCTGATTTTCTAATTCAGGATATACAAATGCACGATTTATACCGTAATCATTAAGTTCTCTTAAAATATCTGCTTTACATTCTTTGGGTATTACAATATTTTCCTTGATGAATGGATTAGCTTCTAGCGGATTAAACAGTTCTGTACTGTATTGATCAGAGTATGTAAAAAGTACAAAATATCCATCTTGATTTTTAATTCTTTCATTTCGTAATTTTGCTCTAATTCCCATTACATTACTTGTAGCTAAAACTGGCTCAACAACTTTTGCATTAGCTTCTATGAACTGATTTTGACGATCTGGAAATATATTTTTTAAAAATACTTCTATAGGTATTTGATTTTCATAAAACGCTGGTATTTTACCTAGCAATACAACTCCATCTTCTTCTATTTGTGTATCATCATCACAAGCAAAATATAATGCTATGAGTGGATTTCCAGTAAAATCTAGCAATCTGGTTGGTGCCCCATAATGTTGCATTTTTACCAATTTTTCAAAAGCACTCAAACCTTCAAACTCATTAGGACATCTTCTTATAATTTCATTTACGATTATTTTCTCATTTTCATACCATTCTTGTTTTCGAAATAATTTTGGAAAACATCTCCATAATTTATTTGCATGACCTCTATATAAAATTTTGTCCGATCTTTCATCTGTGGCTATACTTGGATAATCTTTGTTCTTGCATTCTTGTATATAAGCAATAAATTCTCCTAAGCTTTGTATCGTCTTATCCATGTTCTTCTCTTTTCATTATCTATGTATTTTTATTTATGCTGCATTATCACCCAGCAATTCTTCACTCATTTGCACAATCATATCTATAATCAAAATACATTTTAATGCAATCAATTTATCTCCAAGATTCAACTGCTGACCATGACACGTTTTGTGTCTTCCCGGATCAAACTGAAAATGTTCCATATCATCTGTAGTACCATATACGTAATTTATAAAATAATCTGCGAATCTAGTCCATCCATATATCCCATGTCGTTGCATATTAATCATAATAATACCTTTGGCTTTTTCAGATGAAGGATTCTTAACACTATAAACACTTAATACTTCCTTCTTTTTTGTACCTGGCATAAGCATATTTCTATCTATTGCATCATACAATTGTGTAATCATGCCACCTATCTGTGTCATTAAGATACATGATGTCCCCCAATACAATCCTATATTATATGAAGCAACCGCCTGTTTTAATGCTTCTTTACGTTCCTCCGGAATCCAATCTTTTGAAAACCAGTATTCTAATAAATCCTCTATGCGATCATCTGTATAATAATCCATAACACAATTTTCAATTTCATGCTGCGGGTATTTTTCTTCAGAATTCCTACATATATCTAATATTAACTCTTGTAATTCAGTATCTGTTTCAAAATATATCGGCATATTACAATGTGAAACAACTGAAGTAAATTTCATACGATTCAATGCATCAGAAGATATTTTCGGTATTTGAAATTCAAGTAATCTTAAAGATGCATTAACCATTTCTTTTGTTTTTGTAGAAATCTGTTGAAATGCTTCCATTGATTTATAAATACTATCGTTAAATGCTGCATATTTACCTTGTGTTTCCGCAATTTTTTCCAACACTGAACCACATGAAGCCACTATATTCTTTGTAGAACCAGACTCACTCATAACAGCTGTCATTGCTTTTCCCAACATAATTATTGAAGAATTTATTGCTGGTTGATTATTTGCTAATTCTTTCGTCCAATTTGGCACATCAATTATTGGAATGTTTTTCAAATACGCTTCAGCTAACTTTACATTTTCATTGTTTTGAATATCATCAAACTCTTTATACATTCAACTAACTCCTTTTTATTCTTTCCGTACATTTGTTCTAGTGAATACTATAATATCATACTGTATTTCTTTGTAAAGTGTTTTAATCAAGTTCCTAAAACGAATTTCTGTCTGTATTCTTATTGTAGCATATCCAAATGTGCTTTTTTGTGCAAATTGAAATTTCTGGTATACTGCTACCTGTACTTACTGTAGCATACATATTTATGATTTTTATGCAAATTTAAAATATTTGTACTGCTGCGCCGGATTATTCAATATCTCCTACACACACCACAAAAATATTTTTTTCTTTCGAACTCAATTCCTTCTATTATAATACATCATTCCACATAATACCCTGTCTCCATGATTTCTATAATTTCCTTATTTTACGGACATTTTTTCATCTTACTCTCGCCTATCAATCCAGCAAACTATTCGGTTTCTTGTTCGAATAACCCTTATTCTATAAGGATTTCTGACAATCTTCCTTATTTAATTCCTACTGTTTTACTATGGATTATATTTATTTTATCCCGTATTTACGCTATTCTACCGAACTTGCCTATAAATCAATACTTTCTACACTTCAAGCTATAAATATTATTTTATATTTCCTATCATTTTACTAGGTTTATGCATTTATTCCACATCCTCCGAACTCTCTTCCCGGAACTAACAAAGCCATGACCTTTTTCAGATCACAGCTCTTGATATTATCTTACTCTCTTCTTATGTACAAGAGTATATTCTGTCAAACAAATTGCTCTTGCACTACTTCCTCTCTTAATTTTCTTTTTCCTTTCCAGTGCATCCAAATAATACTTGATTGTAGCTGTACTACTTAAGTAAACTCCTTTACCAATTTCTCGAACTGTCGGCGCATAACCATTTTCTTTAAAATATTTAATCAGGAACAGATATATCTCATACTCTTGTTCCGTCAATTCATTGTTATCTCTTCTTTTATATATTCCCATGTCATTCTCTTCTTTCCCCGAACTCATATCTAACTGATACTTTATTATAAGCGAACACGACTTTCTGAATCTGTTTTGCCGGAAGAACAGTTTTTAATTCTTCTGTCAACTGTTCTCTTATCTGTTGCCGTATCTGTTCTGACTGGATATCTTTATTAGTGATCTGCATTGTTTCCATCCTCTCTTGTCATCCTGAGTTCTATGAATATCTTCAATACTGTAAAGAACATATATATTGCGAATGGAATTCCAATAAACAAAAGACTTATGATTTTGCCGTCAATCAAGATGGATGTAACCATTCCAGATACCCACAAGATCATGCTGATATAAAATCCATAAGTTACTATTTTTAACCACCGCATATCAATTCATCCTCTTTAAAATGTTCTTCTATTTCTTCCATCGTGAGAAACAATTCTTTTTCAGGGACGACTTCTCCATCTACACGATATCTAATATTTATATCCTTGTCTGATACAGTAACACGGACACTCATTATCTCTTTCGGCTCATACACCCTTCTAAAGCTCACTTCTTCACTATTAAGAACTATGTTTCCTCTTCCCAAACACTTAGGACATTGACATCCATATCCTTTATAGTTGATTAAACCAGTTCCAAAGCATATATCACACGTTTGGACGTTCTCAATCCTCTGAAATCTTTCAACTACTCTATATACTTTCTGTCCCATTTCATACTTTGTATTGATCTGCATCTTACAGTCCTCCGTTCTCCATATCTTCAAAGATATTTCTCAAGTTCTCAATATCTGATTTCAAATACCATGCCCGACCATCAATCTCAATCGGTGTACCGTTATCTGCTGCCATCCTTAACTTTTCCATCATCAGCTCCATTCCGACTGCAATACCTTTGTTATACTGTTCTTCCATCATCTGTTCCATTCTTTCTCTACTCTCCATGTCTTTTATTTCCTTTCTGCATGAATCTATTTGTCTCTTCACTATATAAAGTGGATAATTAGAAAGAATTTTCCCAGAAAATAGAAAAATAATTTAAGATTTTTTCGTTGAGTTATTAGATGTCTTCCATTATAATGTTGATGTAAAGGAGATTTAATCAATGGACATAAAATCAAAATCAGAAGATATTGTTTTTTCCGTCATTCAGCATTTACCTATTGTTCCAAGCTTCTTAATGAATTGGGCGAATGATTATCTGAGTCGGCAAATTGCTGAGTTAGAACATGAAACAATCCGTCAACAATGGGATAAAGCTTCTCTCGAAAAGACTCTATCAAAAATACATGACTGGCAGCAGGACAAAGAAAAGCACTAACAGAGGATTTTATTTCTTCCGCTAGTGCTTAATATTACTTGTCGCTATAATGCTGTCTACAAGCCAAAATATAAATATTCTGTACGTCAATATTATCATAGATAAAATTTTACTACTTTTATCATCCATTTACAGCACAATTCCTTCTGCCTTTACATTATTATAAAATGGCAATGCTCCAGCCAATACTCAATTTATGAAAACTTTAAAATAATACCATGTGTATTGTTTGGCATATAATTCCAACGTCTTTTTTACTGGTTGAGTGTTGGGATATAGTGTTTATGGGTGGGTTATTCTATGTTACTTTCTATGATATATTTTCCACCTTTAATTTCTGCATCTTTATCAATAAAAGCAAGTTCCATTCCTAATTTATCTGCTATTTTAGCAAGTTCATCCGGTGAAAAAGTATTACGCTGCATTTTGTTACTAAAATTCTGTTTGCTTATACCCAACACTTCTGCCATTTCTAACTGAGTTACTTTTTTATCTTTTGATATTGTTTTTATCGTATCTTTTATAGCCAACATTATGTCCTCGCTTTCCCTATTATACAAACATAAGGTTTACCTCATATTCGTATTAATAGTATATCATATTTCCACTGTTCTTTCCTAGTAGTTAATACGACACCGACAGAATTAATTTCCATCAGTGCCGTATATAATTTATCCTAATGTTTTCAATAATCTCTTTATACATTTCCATTGAAGATTATGTTTGCATTTCTTTTCCATCTGGTACATAAATACATTCGTTACCCGATTCAAAAAGTCTTCCGGCAGAATGTTCTTCTTCAATTGATTACAAGCGAAACAGGCAATCTGAATATTTTCCAATTCATCTGCTCCACCTAAATTCAATGGAACTATATGATCCAATGTCATGTTGTCCAATGTCAATTTCTTTCCGCACAGCTGACATCTTCCATCATATTGTTTATATAGCATTTCTCTTGTCACTGCACTTCTATGCTTTCTCCTAGTATTTTTCCATATAGTCTTATCTTTTATTGTATCGTAGATATAGAATCCATTTGTCTTTTCCGGTGCTTTCCGTAAATACTTTTTAGCTTGATTTATGCTATCATATTGAATTGCCTTATTAATATCTTCCGTCTTCCTGTGCTTTCCATTTTCGTTTAGACATATGTAATATGTTCCATTTGTAATAACTATTGCCATATTTTCCACCGCCTAATACTCTCTTGGAAATAATACAGTTGTCACAGATCTGTCAGCTTCAGTTATAATCCAGACTTTCCCTTTACAAGTTTTATATGTTCCCATTAATCGACCTCCATCTTTCAATGCAAGCTCATTCATCTCTTTGTCTTCTTCTGACATTCTGCCCCAGTTTCCAAGGCAAAATAGTTGCATAGCGTGCATTATTTCCAATGCAAATTCTCGACTTGACTCCATTGCTCCATAGATTCCAGGTGTTACTACTTCTCTTCCTAATTCAAAAAATACTGATTTAAACATTTACGTTCCTCCAACTCTTTCTTTAAAATTTTCCGTCAACAAGCATCTGACGAATGTTTTCAAGTTCCCTGTAGTATGATGATTTGCTTATTTCCATCATCAAACATATCTCTGTATTGCTATATCCAAACATTTTTAATGTAATAATGTTTTGCTGCCGAATGGTCAAATTTTCCATCACGAGCTTTAAAATTTCCAATGCAATTACCTCATCTTCTGCGGATGATACCTTTGTCATAATTATTTCCGTTGGTTGCCTTTTCTTTGCTGTTTCCATTTTGAAGTGGCTCTTCATCTCTGATCTCATGCAGTTCCAACAGATACCATCAAGATTATTTTCCGTATTGTTTCCAACATATCTGCAATACTTCTGAATTCCCTTCAGATATCCGAATACGACGATATTATAGTAATCTTCCATACTGTAGTTATGCGCTCTCAAGAACTGGTAAACCAGATCATGATTCTTTTCCGCTAACCATTTCTCTTCTTCTGTGAATGTTTTCAATCTGTCTGCCATATATTTTCCTCTTTCTCTGTATTGGAGAATTGCCTTGATTGACAACTCTCCGTTTATGTAGTTACTCATACTGTTCCAAGATTTCCGCTACTAATGATTGCAGAATTCCGTTGTTCCTATTTGCCAGCTTAGAAACCACTCTCACTACATCTTTCTGTGTGCATCCATCAAATTCCATTGCAAAATCTTCCCTTGCCTGTTCTGCAATCTCAATTAACGTATATCCCTCATTCCTCATAATAAAAATAAGCTTTAACAAATCTGCATCTGCATAATGTTCTGTATGATTGTAGATATCATTTAAGAATTCCTTCTCGATTACATACGCTTCAACATCTTTTGTCTTGTCAATCCACCATGCATCAACCTGGAATTCTGAAAACGGATTATCTCCTTCCAGCATTTGATTTAAGCTATAAATACCGCCAGATGGTCTACACTTTAATGTATTCATTTTTCTATAATGATGATGTTGTGCACACGATAATACTTTGTAGGCAATCTGTTCAAATACATATGCTTCTTGCAACTCTGGTCTTGAACAATACTTTTTTACTGCTTGTAAATATGGAATTACTAGCAAGTCATACCATTCTTCTATAAGCAAATGTCTGTTTCTCATATAAATGTATAAGAAATCGTGATGCTCCTCTGCAAAAATCTTTTCTTCCTCTGTTAATGGTCTGTCTGTGTACTCTGCTTTACGTCCTCTTCTGTGTTCCTGTGCCATACTCTTATACCTCAACTTTCATAGAATTATTTATTTGTATATTTGCAATATTGCTTAATGGCAAGCGGTCAACTGAATGACCCTCGGCTCAACCGTCACTGCCTGTTTAATGCCCATTGATAATAATCTGGATTTTGCCATGCGATTCTTTCTAGCATTGCATACAAAACATCATTGCAATCTTTTATCGAATGCAATTCTTGTTCTATGTAATCAACCTCGGTATCGTATTCATCTAAATAATCTGCATAATCCATATCAAGAGATAAGTTAAAAAGGATATCTGCTATTTTATGAGCGTCCATGTTCATGCTCCTTTCAAATACCGAGATATAATCTCATGTACTGATATGCCAAATGTCGTGCTTTATCATCTGCTGTCTCAAGCTTTTCCTGGATGTCTGACCGATTACCGTAGACATACTCCCACTTATCAGTCAACGGCAGATCATCAATAATCTTTTCAACTACCGGATATACCATCTTTTCAAATGTTTCATTGAAGAACTTTATGAACTCCTGTTTAGTATCAAGCTTGCAATCCATGTAGATTGGCTCTATATCTTCTGTATACTCTCTGTAAGAGATATAACATTCTTCTTTGCCACTCATAGATAAAAATTCACTGTACATCATGGTGCTACACCTCCTCGTCTATGATGATGAACTCTTCTTCTGTGTCTTCATCAACCCAAAGATTGATACTGTCTTCTGTAGTTGCTATGCAGTGATCTTCATGTACCTCTGTAATAACTGCTGATTGATCTACAGTTCCGTCAAAATCTTCTGTGTGCCATAATACTTTCTGATTTAATTTAAAACTCTTCATAATCCTTTACCCTCTTTCTTAATATCCAAATACAATCCATGTAACTATCATCCCAAAGACAAACAGAATCGGAATCACACTTGCAACGATTGCAGATATTGTCAATTCTCTGTCATATTCATCTTTGCTGATTTTGTGCTTATTGTGTTTTACCGGAACACTTGCAACTGAGCGTTTGCGAATATCAATAACTTCAATTCGTTTAACTGGTTCAGTCGACTCTACCACCTCATAGTTATCAAATACCGCCACTGTTTTAAATCTCATTTTGATTACCTCTCTTTCTTCTTTCTCGCTGTCCTCAGCTTTTAACAGACTTGGAACTGTCACCCTGTAGGTGGTAGCATTACAGCGTTGGCGGATTGCTCCGCCGTTACTGTTATTTAATTCTGAGAACTCCAAAAGAACTTTTAAAAATACATTGCTCATATTGTTTATCTGTGAGAAGTTTTTTTACTTCTTCTTTTTTTACATTTTCACGAGTTTGCATAGAATATGTAGCTTTGTAATCTGTTCCAATGTACTGCCTAATAGGTTTCCCCTTTTTATCTGTAGTTTCGCATTCTTCTGTATCATTTAAAAATTCAATAATGCTATTTTCAAGTGCACGAATTTCTGCCTCTGTTTCTTCTTTTAACATTTTTAAGGACTTCAATTCGGATACTGTTTTGTTTAACTCTGCTCTTGTGATACACATATCAATTCCTCACTTTCTTATATGGGAGAAACACGGTTGAATCATCTTCCTGACTATTGCTAATCTCTCGGGACGCTCACAGGTATATGGATTTCAACTTCACATCTTTTCGGGATGTTCGTGTGTCTCTGTTGTTTTGTTTGTGATTACATTGTACACGATAGTGTGTACTTTGTATATTGACAGAATCAACAAATATACACGTTATCGTGTACTGTTCTTTTGTGCAAAAGTACACGTATATGTGTATTATGCACAATTCAAAGTACATCTTTTCGTGTATTATTGCTATTGCAAAAGTACACGTTATCGTGTATTATAATTACAACAATTAAATACAGAGGAGGTTCAAAGATATGAAAAAGAACGTATATGAAATGGTAACGAATAGAATTATTGAACAGTTAGAAAAAGAAGTCATCCCATGGCAACGACCATGGCAAGGATCTAATAAAGGTGCTTACAATAGAATAAGCAACAAACCATATTCATTATTGAATCAGATGACACTTCAACATACTGGTGAATATGCAACTTTCAAGCAATGGACTGATTTAGGCGGTCACATTAGAAAAGGTGAGAAAGCCGAACAGATAGTATTTTGGAAGCTTCAACCTATTGAAGAAGAAAACGAAGACGGTGAGAAAGTTATAAGACAGATACCTATACTTAAATACTTCAATGTCTTTCATATTTCACAGGTTGATGGAGTTGAGCCGAAAGAAGATATAAAAGTAAATGAGCATGAACCAATTGAACAGGCTGAGAAAGTCAAAGTCGATTATATGGCAAGAGAACATTTACAGATAAGAGAAACGATATCTGATAAAGCTTTTTACTTACCTACTGCTGACTACATTCAAGTACCTTGTAAGGAACAGTATCAGAATATAGAAGAATTTTATTCAACTCTATTTCACGAGATGGTACACAGCACTGGACACAAAAGCAGACTTGACCGAAAAGACATTAAAGATTGTTTGTATAAAGGTGATGAGAATTATTCAAAAGAAGAACTTACCGCAGAGTTAGGCAGTGCTTTTTTAATTAATATGCTCGACATTGAAACAGAAAAGAGCTTTAAGAACTCAAGCGCATATATACAGAGCTGGTTAAGAGTATTAAAGAACGATACTCACTTCATCGTATCAGCAAGTAGCAGAGCAGAGAAAGCAGTTAACTACATATTAAATGAACAGTAGTAATGACAATCAAAGGGTGTATCAATAACAGGTACACCCTAACATATATGAAAGGATGTAAAGAGATATGAAGAACAGAATAGTTAAAGTAATGATGATTAGTGCAACAATGATGATGATGGTAACAGGATGTAAAGGTACAACAAAGAACAGTGAAGACACTGCAAAGAGTAATGATGTAAAAAGTATTGAAACATCGGTTGAACTACCGCAGAATATGACCGATGATTTTCAGACTGAAATTTATTATATTGATAGTCAAGAGGAATCTGATAAATGTTATGAAGCTTTACAACATCGTGACGGAAAGATTGTTGTTGAAGTGGTTACGGGAACGGTAACAGGTGAAAACGGAGATGGTCAAATTGATTATCAAGGTTATATAAAATATCATGGTGATTTGGCTGTAGGAACACGGATTGAATCTGTAATGATCTACAATCCCGATAATAATTATATCGATGATATCATGTATAGAGCCGATACAATCATTGAATAAGACGGACGTAAAAAGGGGACTGGGAATTCTTATCCTAGTCCTCTTCTTTTGCCCTCTCTGTAAGGGTTTAAATGCGTATATATGGGGCTGTTTTGCTCTGTATCGGTGTGGGTGTCCAATTGGTAGGGTGACTGCTTTTATTTGTTTTTCTGGTCGATTTTATGCGTTTTTCTCTACTGATATAGGTCTTTACGGTGTGGGTGGTAAGATTTTTGATCTATGGGGGATAGTTTACATTTTTGGCGTTCTGATTGTTCTCTATTACGGTCAGATGTGTTCCGTTCACACTCCACGACTGATTTTTTGAACTTCGAACTAGGGGGTACTTAAAACCTTGAAAATGGGATTGATTTTCTGACAGGCTGTTAGGTGATTCATCCACACACTGACTGAAAATCTTACGGCGCAAAATTGCGCTGTACTAATCAGCACCTCCGGTAGCAGCCCCACCATAGGGAAGGGGGGTATGTTTACACCCAGAAAAAAAGAGGTACTTATATATCAAGTACCCCTTTCTGAAAATATGGATAAATTTTCAATTAAATCAAATTTCATATTGAGATTTCCTCTACATCGTTGACCGTTAATTCAGATAATGCTTTATTACTAATTTCAAGATTAGTAGCCAATCTATTAGCTTGGTTGACCATTGCCATTTCAAAGAAGTTGCGAACATCTCGTCCATTTGCAAAATTTTCACTTCGATTTGTGTATCTATTTTGCATAAACTTTCTGACATAATTTTTACAATTCTCTGTTGCAATATATCCCGATTTCTTACACATATTATCAAATATATCAAATAATTCTTCAGGTGTATAATCCACAAAATTAATAAACTTATTAAACCTAGATCTTAATCCCGGATTTGAATTAAGAAAATCATTCATTAATTCAGGATATCCGGCTACAATTACAACCAAATCTTCTCTATGATCTTCCATTCCTTTAAGCAATGTATCAACCGCTTCTAAGCCAAAATCATTTTCTCCTTTATTCGCCGTTAACGAATACGCTTCATCTATAAATAACACACCGCCCAACGCATTCTCAATAACCTCTTGCACTTTAATTGCTGTTTGTCCAACATATCCTCCTACCAATCCAGAACGATCAACTTCAATCAAATGACCTTTAGATAATACACCTAACTTATGATATATTTTAGCAAGCAAACGTGCCACTGTTGTTTTTCCTGTTCCCGGATTTCCAGAAAATACTAAATGTAATGACATTGGAATTGTTGGTAATCCTCGTTCTTCTCTAATCTTACGAATTTGAAGAAGATTTATCAAAGAATTGACATCCGTCTTTACGTCTGCCAATCCAGTCAAATTATTTAATTCAGTTAATACTTCCTCTAAAGATTCTTTATCTTCTTCTTTTTCCTCTTTTCCACTTTCTTCACCTTCGGTTAATAATTTAATTTCTTTGTCCTTCCAAATTTTTGAATTACACTCTATATAATTTTTTATATTCTCCAAATAGGTACCTAAATCTTCTACTTCATCATCTGATAAATCATCATCACATATCAGCACTTCTTTCCCCCATAAAGCAAATAAATTATATATAATTTCGCTAAAAGACTCCTCAACAATTTTCCCCATATCAAATAACTTATTTTCTGCTTGAACGGCTACTTCAACAATTCCTGGCACTCTATTTCTAAATTCATCACTACAAATGCTTGAAACCTGTGCAAACGTTCCTAAAGAATCTGGTGTAAAAGAAGTATTAACACTGCTAAATTCATCAAGAAATTCATTCACAAATTTCGCTTCTTCTCGAGCAATTACTCCGTCCGATGCACTCAAATATACAGCAAATGAAAAAAGATTACATTCTAAACAACTTCTAGTTGATCTTGGCTTTTCTTCATCCTCTGTCATTTTTTTATATCCAACACCCATTTCATCTATCATATCACATATATCATACACAGTATTCAAACTTTTTGCTATTTTATCATTCATTTTAATTACCTCATTTTTAGTTACCGGACATTTCTTCTAGCATATCCATAATCTGATTATAATGCTCAGTGCAGTAATATTCAGTTCTTCCAGATATTCCATTCAAAGTATGCGTTCCTTCTCTTGAGCATTCTTCACACGTATGTCTTGATGCACTTCCATTACCTACATCCTGTTCCATGCTATTAATTGTATTCTGCATCTCATTATAATGATCCTGGCAATAATATTCTGTAGATCCCGAAATTCCTGTAACAGTCTTTGTTCCCTCCTTGTAGCAACCACTTGCTTGACAATAATGTGTTATTGATGAACCGCTTGTGTTGCTACTGTAGCCGGAGTTACCGCTATTACTGTAATCATAATCATCATCTTCATCGTAATCGTAATCATCGTCTTCGTCGTCTTCATAATAATCATCGTAGTCGTCGCTATCATCATATGCAACCGAATCATTACTTGGTGCAACTGCATATGTTACTCCAATAACCCCTACAACAATAGCAAAGAATACTGCTATGATAGTTGTTATCATTTTCTTATCCATTTTCTTCACTTCCTCTTATTTTAATGACACACCTTACAAGGTCTTCTTCCCCCAGCAGAACTTACAGAACCACTCACTATATTGGAAGATCTCTTCAATGTTGCACAATTTGGTGATGAATGATAACACTCTCCACCAGCAACCCAATATACCGTTTCTTCATTGCTTTGAGATTCCTGTTCCCACTGTTGTTGCTGTGCTGCTCTTGCAGCTTGTTCCTCTGCTGCCTTTTTGGCATCAACCTGTTGCTGAAGATTATCTCTCTCCGATTGCAATGAATCATACTGCGACTGAATCTCTGTAAGCTTATTATTCTGGTCATTGATTGTAGCTTGCTGATCCTTATAATTGTCCAACTGAGAATTCAGCTCATTATATTTGGAATTAAGTTCATTGTACTTCGACTCATAATCTTCTTTCTCTGCAAGCTGATTTTTCAAATCCTTATTGGTGTCTTTGTAGTCGTCAATATCAAACTGATAAGCTTCAATCTTCTTTTGTAAATCCTTATTCCTCATTTTTGATGAAGACAACGAATTATACAAACCCAAAATAACAAATACCGATAACACCGCATATGCTATAAATAATATTTTCTTAATGTTTAACTTCTTCGATTTATTATCTCCCGGTAATTGTTTCGACTGTTGATTAATCTCTTTCTGACAATACGGGCACTTCTCTAATGTTGCAGATATTGCTTTCCCACAATGCGGACAATCAATTATTTTTTGAGAATCATTTGTATCACTCATATGCTTTCCTCACTTTAATCTTTTCTCTTTTATGTTTATTATTCCTCCCAATTATATAAACACATAACTTTCAAAAATCTGTCGCATTTTGTAGAAATATTTTATTTTTTTCTTATCTTTCTTTTTCAAGTTCGTATATTACATCTTTCAATTTGCTTTGAACTGGTTCCCTCTGTATTTTTATTGGTTCTGATGCAACTTCTTGCTTTTTCTTTAACGCATCAGCCTTACTATTTTTTTCTTCAATGCTTTTTTGCAATGTTTTCTTCTCTTTCAACTTGAATATGCCTAAGTTCTCTTTTTCTTTTTTCAAATGCTCTATTTCTTTATTTATACCAGTCAATTCCATACTTTCTGGAAGCGCATCAATTTGTTTATTTAACTCTTCAATCTGTTTCTCTAAAAATGCTTTCTTCTCTTCTAAAACATTCTTCTCTTCAAGATGATTTTCCCAGTATGTATTATTTCTTTCTTTGTATATTTTTTCTTTTTGCTCTTTTTGTTCATTGATTCTTTTTCTGCAATCTTGTTTCATACCATCTGATACATAATCCAATTGCACCAGCAAATTATATAAATCAATCAACACCTGATGAAGGTATGGTCTATCTTCCTTATTTTGAATAATTGCAGTTATTACTTTATGGAATGTGTTTGCTAAATTTACAAATAATTGATATGTATCATTCTGGTTAGTTCTTGTCACAACCCCATATCCATTTTTCCATTCGGTATAAACAAACTCTGCCATTAACATTCTTCTTACATCCAAAGCAATATTTGTAATAATTTCTTTTTCCTCTTCTGCATCTCCCGAACCATACTTCTCATAAATTGAACACAAGCAATTGTTTAAGACATTAAAAATAGACTGTCTTTTGTATATATCATTAACAACCAATGAACTCTTAGCTTTTCCATAAGCACTATAAAATATAGCTTCAAAGTTTTCCGGATCATTTTGTTCAACTAAATTGTAATACTTCTCGGTTTCCTCCCAATCTTCTTTTTCTTTAGCTCTTCTCGCATTCTCTAAGTATTTTTTTACAAATGCACTGTTATCAATATTAACGGTTCCCTCAACACTAACAGTTCCTTCAACCATCATTTTTTTAGCTTCTTCAACAGAATATTTGCAGCCACATGTCTGGCAAACAAAAACACCTCCATCTTTTATTAAATCTGTTCCTCCGCACATTTCACAAGTCAATTTTTTCATTTACTATGTTCTCCTTCCTTTAATTTTCTATTTTTCTCGGCACGCCACAATGAGGACAAAATTTACCAGGACGCTCAAAGACATATCCACAATTTTTACATTTTTTTAATTCTTCTATTTTATTTCCACATTCATCGCAAAATATTGCTCCTGGTAATATTTGTGCACCGCAATTATCACAATACTGAATATTTTTTTGAGATTTTTTATCTGAAAGATTATCAATTGAATTGTTAAAACATCCCGTAAGCGCATTCCCTACATTACTTCCAATTCCAGACATAATTCCCATACCAATACCCATGCTGCTAAAATTGCCAACTCCTTCATTTTGTGCCATCTTTTCTGCTACATTAAACCCTCTTTCTTGCTGATATGTATAACCTTCTATTGTCCTCTTTTCAGCATTTCCTTTTGCTTCTTCAATTATTTTTCTTCTTTTTGTATCCTGATCTATCAGTTCAACTTGTTGTCGAATTTTCGCATCTTCAACATCTGCATATTGTCTAAAATATAAGTCCTTAAATTTTAAATACTGCTCATCATTTTCTGGTTTTACGATTCTAGTAACCCAAAATTGTTCCAATCCAATTCCATAGCTCAAGAAATCATCTTTCAATATGTTCTTCAGTTCATTTGATAAATTTAATAACTCTTCATCTATCTGAAAAATAGAAATATTTTTCTTTCTAATAATCTGTGCAAGATATGTTTTAATTCGTGTCATTAAAAAAGATCTGAAATAATGAACTATTTTTTCTCTACATAAAATTGCCTCTGTTCCTACCAATTTCAATAATAATTTCTTTGAATCAACAACTTTTAAACTCATTTCTCCACCGGCTCCTATAGCCACAGGAAAACCATACGTCGATTCCATATATTGAATTTTGCTATCTGTTCCCCACTGAATAGCCATTTGTTCTACTCTATTAAAAAAATATACTTCACAGTGAAATGGTGAAATCCCACCCATAGGTAAATTGATAATATTTCGTAACAAAGGAATATTATTGGTTTCTAACGTGTATCTTCCCGGTTTAAATATATCCAATGCCTGACCATCCTTAAAAAGTACCGCTTCCTGTGATTCATGCACAATCAGTTGTGTCTGTGTATTAAAATCTTCTTTTGGATATTTCCATACAAAAACATCATTATTACCTTCATATTTAATTACATCAATAATTGCCATGCAATCTTTGTCCTCCCTCATAAATATTATTAAATTCATTATACTATTCAGAAAATTTTCAGTCAACTATTCCAAGATATATTCCACCAAATAAATACATATAATATAGTACACTAATCAAAAGGAGATTTTGATATGGTTGATTTTGGAAACACATTGAAAACATTAAGATTAAGAGACGATATGACACAAGCACAGCTTGCTCAGAAACTGGGATTAACAAAATCTGTTATCAGTGCCTATGAAACAGGTTTGAGATTACCATCTTATGATGTCTTAATCCATGTTTCCAAGATATTCAAAGTCTCTACAGATTATCTCCTTGGAGTTGAATCACAACATGATCTTGATTTGTCCGGCATATCTGATGATGAAGTTGCAGCTCTGAAGAATCTAATTAAAGCTATGAGAAATCGGCATTGATATTTTTGCATGACAAAAGCACCAGACGTTATCTTGTCCGGTGCTATATTATTATCTAATTTTCTATAATTGTTTCATCACGCTTTCATATTGTGCGGTTATATCATTGAATGAACGAGTTATTGCATCTTGTTGCATTTTTGAGCATTCTTCTTTTGAAATAAATCCCGCTCTGCACTTTCTTTCCGATTGATATAAGGTTTTTGAAATGTAATCATTGTCTGAAGGACGTATTTCTATATCTACAAATGGAATAATTTCTGTCTCCTTTGATAATTGCTTATTTCTAGTTTCTAAATCTCTTTCCAACTCATTTCTTTCTTCTGTTAATTGCGTAATTTTATTTTTTGCATCTTTTTTTCGACGAGCCCCCTCACCAAATATCTTATTTCGATTTTCATAGGCTATTTTCGTATTTGCAGCTATTTCAGTTCCAATTTGAATTCTTCGAGCATCCATATCTTTTAATTTATTTTTCTCCTTAATCCAATTTTCGTATTTCTGCTCAACACTTTTCTCAAAACTATCATAAAAATATTTTTTTGCTCCATTTGCATCACTTGGTAGTTTAATATATTTTTCAAAGAAATCTTTTTGTTCTTCCTCTGAAAAGACTTGTTCAATGCTATCTACTCCCCAATAAATAAACAACTGTGTAAAATATTCCTCTAAAGCCTTTTTCATATCTTTATGTTTACTCAGCAAATACACAAATATTGATTCACTTGTCTTGTCATCATAAACTTTACTACCAAGATTTTTTAATTCTGCTCCGACAATTTCTTTATATTCTTTTAATAACCATTCCTTATTATCTTTTTCTTCTAATCTAGACAAGCGAGATAAGCATTTTATCAACTTTTGATAATTTTTATCTTCTATGCGACGGAACGAAACAAACGTTTTTGTTTCAGAATGTATCTCTTCTAACACAACATTCTCCATTCCAAAATTTTTTGTCAATTGAATCATATTATCATCCATATAATTATTTTTGACTATCTCTTTGTAGACGTTTTTATTAAAAGGATCAGCTTTTAAGGCTTCTAGTAAAACATTCTTTTTATTATTGGCAACTTCAAGCTTCTTCAGAATTACATTAGAACGATTATTATCAATGTTATCACTTAAACCTTTTTTAATAATTCCACATTCAATGTATTTTCCCAGAGTCAATTTAAACAAATCATCTGTAATCTGCGGTAGCATAGATAAAACAATTTCAAAATATTTTACAAACTCTTGCATCCATTTGTTTTCAAACCACGCACTAGATTGATCTCCGATACGTGTAATCGCCGAAGAATATTCTGCATCCGCTCTTTGTGTTGACTTTTTTATTCTATATTCGTTTTCTATACCATACATAATTTTTGCAGCAGTACTATTAGTAATAATACCATAGGTGTTTCCATGTACTTGACTATAAGCATTAACCCTTGCCTCATCAAGTCCACTGTTAAACATATCTGTATGATGTTCCCATAAAATGCATTTTATCTCATGTTCTTTTCCAGCAATTTCCAAAAGTCTTACCAGGCTATCGTTTGCAGTTGAAGTAAAATAATCCTCTTCGACATCATATACTCCATGATCGATCATTATGTTTATATATTTCTTCATATGCTCTTTTATATTTTCGGTTATTTCAGCATATAATCTGAACATGAAATCATAATACTTATTTTCTCCTAGATACATATCCATAATACTACTTTTATTTTCTTCATAAAATTTACTAATACTTTGAGCTAATTCATCATCATAATCATTGAATTCCTCTCTTAACCTTCCGTATTCAACAATCTGAGGATCAAAAGTAATTTCTCCATCTAACACATTATAAATTATTTGTTTTTCCATGCTCTCACTCCTTCATTAGAATCAGTTCCTTACAAGCTATATTTATTTAACATTATATCACTTGCACTATATAAGTAAATATAATACATATTTATTTGCTTATATTTCAATCCTAATGATTTAGCCGGAGAATTTGTCAAACTGATTATTGAAATGGCTGTATGGTCTGTATATTGATTATAAGCACACGGATATATGCATAGAATGATACATCATCCACGGAAAAACAATCATCTTATTACGATATCATTTTTTCACCTCAATATCTCAGGAAGCCTTATTTTAAGCCATATTGGTTCAACCAATTACTCAAAATATCAATTATTGAATTTCCCAGTAAATACAGGCATTTTCACGAATTATACAGATGTATCCTTTTATCGCACCCCATATCGTAAAAACTCCCATTTTAAGCCAAATTCTTTTACTTTTCCTACCATTTTAGTATGCATTAAATTTCAATTTTTCTACTCTTCGACCTCAATTTTCCGCTTAAATACTGACTTTTTACGATATCACATTTTGATAACCATTCTCATTTATAAATACATATATTATCATTTACTCTTCCACAAACATATTCCCCTTCCAGTAATCACTATATCCCCTTGCAACCAAATACTGTATATACAAATATCTTGCTTCATGTCTTAAATGCTTTTCTTCTACATCTTCAATAGAATTGGACAACAACGATATCCAGTATATTCCTTTGCTATGATCTCCAATCAACCGATATTTCACCCGGATATAATTCTGTATTGTATTTCGTTCTATATCCAGAATAACACTGTCTTCTATCAGAATCGCCATACAGGTTTTTACCTCTTCATCTGTCATCACTTTTGCCATCTCTTTGTATTCCATATCTCGAACTCCTTCAACTTAACATTCTCATTTAATGTTCCAACAAGTTTCACTGTATTTTAAAATGTCAACTTTCCTCTCAGTGTAGAGTTTATGACTCTAAAAGTCAATAGAGTTTATTCCTCTTAGATAAAATATCTTTGAGGTGAATTTCTATGGATTACAAAGAACGCATACGTGCATTACGTGAAGATAATGATTATACGCAATCTCGCATTGCAGAATTACTTAATATTGGACAAAGAACCTATGCTGATTATGAACTTGGCAAAACACGAATTCCTGTAGACTCACTTATTAAGTTGGCTCAGTTCTATGACGTAGATATGAACTACATTACGGGTATCAGCAAAACAGCACACAAATTTCCTAAAGATAAATAGCAACTGGCAGCAGTCAATAAAACGTAAAAAAATAGCCATACCAGAACACACTCTTTACAAGTGCAATCCTGATATGGCTATTGTTGTCTCTGAAATATTAAAATCAGTACACAATCCTTGATATTATATACTCATTTTAACATTCTATATGAATTGTATAAGGGTAAAACATCTTAAATTATGTCTCCTATTACTATACGTCACACATGCATCATTCGCACTTGCCACAGAGATGCATTTGATCAGTGTATCTACCGTCTGTGTCTCCCCAGGCTCCAGAAATACCTGTGAGCCACCCATGGATGCTGCATATTCAGATGTTGTCACTTCATCCCCCAGCTTGATCTGCCCACTGTCCAGTGCATCGAATATTAACAACAATGTCATAACTTTTGTTACACTTGCAGGCGGTAATTTCTCATCCGGATTTTTTTCATATATGATCTGTCCTGTTGATGTTTCCATCAGGATTGCCGACGGTGCACTGATCTGCTCTTGTTGTCTTTTCTCATTCTCTGTATTATTTTCTTGTGAATTTTCCGGTTGATTCTCTTCCGACGGAACTGCATATGCAGGTTGTAAAAAGAGTACAAAAGACATTAGTATTGCGCTGATACATCGTCTATGCCGCATCTTTTTTGATTCCTCGCTGACATTTTTTCGATTATTATTATCTTACTCGGAGAAATTGTATATTATTCCATAACTCTATTGTTTTCCCTCACCAAAAATCATATAATAGACAGGAACACTTTTTGAAAGGATGACAAATTATGAAATTTATATACCCTGCAGTATTTCACAAAACCGAGGAAGGACATTATAAAGGATATTTCCCGGACCTGGAATGTTGTTATGGAGAAGGTGAGACTCTGGATGAAGCCATTGAAAGTGCCAATGAAGCGGCACGTGACTGGATCACACTGGAACTTTCCGAAGATGAACCGATGATCCCATACGTATCTGATATTGAAGATATCGAAGTAAAAGACGGTGAGATCGTCCGCAATATCTCCATGAACATCCGCTTCTACGAAGGCTGGGACGAATAACCTGTGTATAAAATTTTTGAATCTGAAATTTCTTCCAGATTATGAAAACTCTTCTAGTGTATTAATTATATTTCTCCACATACTATGGATGTAACAACAAGGAAAAAGTTACAAAGTTACCAGAAGGAGGAGTATAAAAATGGCAAATCGTTCATCAAACAAAGCAGCCGTACCTGAGGCAAAGGGTGCATTAGACAAATTCAAGTATGAGGTAGCAAGCGAACTTGGAGTTCCGTTATCAGACGGCTACAACGGAGACCTGACATCAAGACAGAACGGATCTGTCGGCGGTTATATGGTTAAGAAAATGATTGAACAGCAGGAAAAACAGATGGCAGGCAAATAGTCTGACACCGCCTGCAAAAGCTAGAAACGCAGACTGGAAAATTGCAAAAAATCAACACATGATTTCTATTATTACAAAGTTGTCATGTGTTGATTATTTTTTGTTATATTCACAGAGTCTGCACATTGCGGCTTCTTTGTTATATCCGCCGGATCCATCTGCAGTGATTTCCCCGTTATGTTATATCACAACTCCTGCCGCATTCTCATAATTCGGCAGTTTTCTGATCCATTCTTCATCTTCTTCCGTAAGCTGATCTGCGGCTTCATTTGCCATCTGAAGAATCTTCGCATCCTGATAGATATCTCCAAGCTTGAAATTCATAAGTCCGCTCTGGCGGATGCCAAAAAGGTCTCCGGGACCACGTAGTCTTAAATCCTCGCTTGCAATCTTGAATCCATCATTTGAGTGATTTAGAATATCCAGCCGTTCTTTCGTTTCCTTTGATTTTGAGGCACTCATGAAGATACAGTAAGACTGATATTTTCCACGTCCCACACGTCCCCTTAGCTGATGAAGCTGCGCCAGACCGAATCGTTCGGCATTTTCGATCATCATGACGGTTGCATTTGGCACGTCGATTCCAACTTCGATAACTGTAGTTGACACCAGAATCTGAATCTCATTTCTTCCGAACTGATCCATAATATCGTCTTTCTGTGCCTGCTTCATCTTTCCATGCAGACAGGCCACCTGGATCTGATCACCCATCTCTTCTTGAAGTGCTACTGTATAATCCGTTACATTTTCAGCTTCCATTGTCTCGCTTTCTTCTACCATCGGACAGATCACATAGCACTGGCGTCCTTCTGCGATCTGTTTTTTCATGAAATTATAGGCTTTATTGCGATATCCGGTATCTACCACACAGTTTTTAATCGGAAGACGGTTCGCCGGAAGTTCGTCAATCACTGATATATCCAGATCACCATATAAAATAATCGCAAGCGTTCTTGGGATCGGCGTCGCACTCATAACCAATACGTGAGGTTCTCCACCCTTTAATGCAAATGTTTCCCGCTGTTTTACTCCAAATCTGTGTTGTTCATCAGTTATGACAAGCCCGAGGTTATCATAGCTTACAGCCCCCTGGATCAATGCATGCGTTCCGATAATAATTTTCGCCAGTCCGCATTCAATCCGGTCATATGCACGCCGTTTTTCTTTCGCTGTCATAGAACCCGTAAGCAGTTCAACCTTGATCGGGATATCATAATCTTCGAACATCTTCGTTATATTCTCATAATGCTGCCTTGCAAGCACCTCTGTCGGTGCCATCATTGCCCCCTGATAACCATTGAATGCCGCATTCATCAGCGCAAGTACCGCAACGATCGTCTTACCGGAACCGACATCCCCCTGTACCAGTCTTGACATTGTCTTGTCCGAACCAAGATCTTTCTCAATCTCTTTCCAGACTTTTTGCTGTGCACCGGTCAGTTCAAAAGGCAGATTTTCCAGAAATTTCTGTACCTCCGGCCGGGACTGCATCGGATAATTATTGTCCAGACGTTCATTTTTCTCCTTTAGTCTTCGGATCGACAAAATGAATTCCAGAAATTCTTCGAATACCAGGCGCTCTCTTGCATGATAAAAAACTTCCTTATCTTCAGGAAAATGTATTCCTCTCACCGCATAATTGTATTCTGCCAGACCATATTTCAAACGCAGTGAATCCGGCAGGATCTCTCTTGTAAGATCCAGACCATCCAGTGCCTGCTTCATGGCCTTCATAACCATGTTGTTGGATAATCCGGCCGTCAGACCATATACAGGCTGTAATGTATGCAGCTTCTCTTCGTATTTTGCAGAAGGATAGAACATCTCTGGATGTTCCATGACCAGATCGCCTGTTTTCTTACGGACGACTCTTCCACGCAGTGTGATCACGCCTCCGCCGGATAACGTATTTCTAAGGAAGGGCATACGGAACCAGATTACTTTTAACGTTCCGGTAAGATCTTTTACATGAAGTGTCGTTACCTGCATCCGGCTGCTTCCGGATACCTGTACACGTCCATAGATCGCACCGGTAACTGTCTGAATCTTATCCTCCTCCAGCTCACTGATGGGTACTGCTTCCTCATATACATCGTATCCATGCGGATAATAGCGGATCAGGTCGCCTACTGTATGAACATTAATCTTTTTAAAAAGCTTCTTCGTCTTCTCTCCGATTCCTTTTAAATCTCCGATGTCTGTCTTTTCTATCATACCCTTCTTACTTCTCCTATCTTATAACTACAATCTCACATTGCAAAATCACTTCCGGTTCATGTATGCAGAGAACCGAACCCATACACCTAAAGCATTGTCACTTCCGGTATATAAATTCGGTTCTATACATATCTGTTCCAATTGTAAAACTGAACAGATTTTGTTCATTTATAATTCTGCACCTTGTTTACTCTACAGCAAGAACATAATAATAGATCGGCTGTCCGCCAAACTGAATATCCACATCTACATCCGGATACAGTTCTGTGATCTCTTCTGTAAATTTCTCAGCATCTTCTTCTGATACTTCTTCACCATAATAGATACTGATCAGTTCTGAATCTTCATCTACCAGATTAGCGATCAATTCTTTTGTAGTCTCTTCCAGATCTTTTCCAACTGCAAGAATTCCGCTGTCACCGATACCCATGATATCTCCTTCATGGATCTCTTTATCATCAATGTGTGTATCTCTGACTGCGTATGTTACCTGTCCGGTCTTTACATTCTTGATCTCTTCCAGCATTGCCTCTTCATTTGTCTTGGCATCTGCGTCCGGCATGAAATTAATGATTGCTGTAATTCCCTGTGGAACTGTCTTTGTAGGGATTACAATAATCTCTTTTTCTTCTACCAGTGATTTTGCCTGGTTCGCTGCCAGTACAATATTCTTATTATTCGGGAGAATAAATACAGTGTCAGCATTTACCCGATCGATGGCATTTAACATGTCCTCTGTACTAGGGTTCATGGTCTGTCCACCTTCGATGATATAATCTGCTCCCAGTTCTTTGAATATCTCATTCATACCTGCTCCGATAGAAACTGCGATAAATCCCATCGCCTTTCTCGGCTCTGCAGGCTTCTTTTCTTCGTGTGCTGCTTCTTCATTTGCCTGCTGTTCGGCAAGTTTCTCTGCATCACGGATCAGCTTCTCCTGATGTTCTTCACGCATATTATCAATCTTCATCTTGGAAAGCTGTCCATAAGTAAGTGCTTTCTGGATCGCAAGTCCAGGATCATTCGTGTGTACATGAATCTTGACCACATCATCATCTGCAACACATACGATAGAATCTCCGATAGAACTTAAGAATTTCTTGAATTCACGCTCATCGTCCTCCGTAAATTCTTTCTCTGTCAGAATGATAAATTCTGTACAATAACCGAATTTGATATCTGCGGTATCTTCTGCATTTACTTTATTTACCGTTACACCTGTGCTTGGTTCAATTACACTGTAATCAATCTCTTTACCAAGGAATGCATCATATGCTCCTTTGATCACTTCCAGAAGTCCCTGTCCACCGGAATCTACTACACCTGCTTCTTTTAATACCGGAAGCATCTCCGGTGTCTGGTTCAATACATCCTGTGCATGCTCAATAACAGCCGGGATAAACACTTCCAGATCATCTGTTTCTTCTGCCATCTCTGCTGCCTTTGTCGCAATTCCACTGGCAACAGTAAGAATTGTTCCCTCTTTCGGCTTCATAACGGCCTTGTAAGCTGTATCTCTTGCTCTCTGGCATGCTGCTGCAAGTGCAAGTACATCAATCTCTTTTTCTTCTTTGATTGCTTTTGTAAATCCTCTTAAAAGCTGTGAAAGGATAACCCCGGAGTTACCTCTTGCACCACGCAGAGATCCTGAAGAAATCGCCTTTGCAAGATCTTTCATAGCCGGTTTGTTTAATGCTGTTACTTCTTTTGCCGCTGACATAATCGTCATAGACATATTGGTTCCCGTATCACCATCCGGCACCGGGAATACATTTAATTCGTTAATATAATCTTTTTTCGCTTCAATGTTCTGAGCACCTGCAAGAAACATCTTTGCAAGTACGTCCACATTAATCGTTTTCGTAGCCACTTCTTACGTTCCTCCTTAAATCCACAAACTAATCAATGACTCTGACGCCTTCAATATAGACGTTGATCTTATCTACCTGCATACCGGAGAATTCTTCCACTCTGTATTTTACATCACTGATCAGATTGTCTGTTACAGCGGAAATACTTACGCCGTATGCCACAATAATGTGGAAGTCGATACTGATATGGTTATCATCACTTATATTTACATGGATTCCTCTTGTCAGGCTTTCCTTCTTTAACAGATGAACCAGTCCATCTTTCATATTCACAGCTGCCATTCCTACTATACCAAAGCATTCTACAGCTACTGTTCCTGCATATTTTGCAATTACTTCAGGATCGATCGTAATAATTCCTAAATCTGTACTCATACATCCTTTCATAGCAAAAACCTCCACTTCTTTCATTATCTATCAAAATCAAAACACAATATATTTTATTATACCCTGTTCTATCTTCAATTACAATAGTTCTTGTTGCGCAAAAAAACTCAGATTCCACACAGCGAAATCTGAGTTTCAATACATCTTATGCACGCTCAACTTTTCCTGATTTCAAACAAGAAGTACAAACATACATCTTCTTTGTAGCTCCGTTTTCTGTTTTCACGCGAACAGATTTTACATTTGATTTCCACATCTTTGGTGATTTTCTATGAGAGTGGCTGACATTGTTTCCAAAGTGAGCACCCTTTTCACAAATAGCACATTTTGCCATGACTGCACCTCCTAACGCTCATAATAAGTTCTTTGTCCGAACTCGCAACAATAGTTATTCTAGCAGACTGTTGCAAGAATTGCAAGAGTTATTTAATATTTTTTTGTTTACATTTTATTTTTAGCAGCAAAACAGGCAATATCCCACCGCAATACACAGAATAATACACAGGATCTGGCAGAATAAGCCCGGTAAGACCAGAGCCAAAACCATTCCTGCTGCCACCCAGAACAACGCAAATCCTACGATTCTCTTCACAGACACACACCTGCTTTTTGTACATTATATGTATGCTGCTTCAAAAAATTCCGGTTATTTTTCTGCTTCGTCCAGGATCTTATTCACATCGTCTTCTGTAACATTGTCTTCTTTTCTGGATGTGAAACGATCCATCACATCCGGAACCATATCCAAAAGCTTAGTGATCGTATCCTGATTCTTGATATTCACAAGCTTGGTGTGACCATTCTGAATCACCAGCACTGCACTTGGTGTCATCTTTCCACCGATACCTCCGGCACCTTTTTCTTTCTTATCTGCATTGAACGCGCCCGCACCTACCGCAAATGACACATCCACCAGCGGTAAGATGATCGTATCTCCGATATGGATTGCATCTCCTACTACCGTCTTGGATGACACAACTGCGTCCATCCCATGGAACAGCGCCTCTACGGTTCCCTTAAAATTATTTTCAGCCATCTTTTTTCCTCCTCGTACTATCGACTTGCACTGTCTAATCTATACTTGTTCTGTTTATATTCGTCTGATCTATCATCGGATTATAATTGAAACTCCCGGATATCATGGTAAGTCTTTCGGATTTCCCTGCACCACACCAGATTCCACAGGAAACAAACCAGAGGCACCATGCGGAATCCTCCGCGGACCTTTACATCCCCTTTCAGGATCCTTCTTTCAAAATTCGGTTCTATCGATAAAAATTCTCCGATAAATGGATAGATTATACTGAAAGCTGCAAGTGCCTGCCCTGTATGGCATGGATCCTCGAATCCAAAACGAACGGTACCTTTTATCACTTTTGGTTTCCAGCGTTTCAGCAGTTTCCCTGTTTCTTTTTTGGCCTTTGAAAAAGCTTTCTGATGTACCGGATCTTCCAGTTCTTTTATGATCTTATCTTTCTTTTCCGACAAACTCTCCAGCTTTTCTTCCGCATGTCCGACTGTATGCTTTATCTTATCACAGAACTTTACAATTGTACATTTGATCTTCTCAAATCTTCCGGTTTTTTCTTCCTTTTTTTCTATCTTATCCGTCTTCTCCGGTTTTTCACTGTTTTTTTCCGGTTGAACTTTTTCAGGTCTCTCATAAGTTTTTTGTAAAATGCTTTCTGGGCTTTTTTCAGTCTTTTTTCCGGACCTTTCTTCCATATCCTTCGAAGCTGCCTGGCCGCTTTCCACAATTGTTTTTTCTTCTGCAGACTCTTTTTCCACTTTCGGTAGTCCGCGACTGCTTTCCACTCTCTGTTCTTTCCGAGTCTCTTCCCGATCTGTATTTTCTTCTCCATGAGTTACCTCCTTTTTAGGTTCACTTCCAAAAGATTTCCATGCAATTCTTACACGCCATTTTAGTTCCTGTTCTTCAAAGGATGCATCTATCCGTATCAGGCGCAAAAGCCACGTCACGCGCCCGCGTACGGTACTTTCTTTTATCTCGCCGGGCATCGACGCCTCCATGCGGTATCTGACCGGAACACACAAAAGAATCACCAGAAGTAAAAGTATCAGTCCGAGAAGCACCGCAATTATGATCCCTATTATTTTTAAAATGATCAAAAGAATATGTAACACCATCTTATCTTCCCTGCTCTTTTTCTAATATATAAGACCGTATATCGCATGTACCTGTCTGGTCATATACTTCCTGTACAATCTGTTCTACCAGTTCCACCGCTTCATCATATCCTTTCGTGATCCCCACCACGAACAGTTCCTGCTCTGGGAATGCAGGCTGCTTAAACTGAATTGTCGGATAGATCTCGAGTTGGTTTCTCTCGCTGACTGCCAGTGTGAGCACATGCACACCTGGCTGCAGTTTACCGGCTTCCAGCTTACAGATGATTTTTTCTTTTTTCTTTTCCAGCCCTTCTGTCAGGTACAGATGCTTATAGTATCGCATATTTTCCGTCCTTCTATACATTTCTTTTTAACTATATCTCTCATGATATCTGACCGATACCAGATCCTAACTCTAACGATAATACGAATCAAAAATCTCTTTTGCAACATTTACCGCTTTAGCAGTTCCATCCGAAGATTCAATAATCACGCTGACAACCAGTTCCGGATCTTCTACATTCGACATTCCAATGAACCAGGAGTGATCTTTTTCTTTATCCGAACTGTATTCTGCGGTACCTGTCTTTCCTGCCGCCGTATAACTCTGTCCACTTAATACAGATGCCGTACCGTAATCTACTACACTCTTCATATACTCTTTGATCTGAGACGCTTCTTCTTCGGTCATAAGCTGCTTATACTCTTCCTGATCCGTCTCTTTCATAACTGCACCCGATGCATTCGTTACCTTGTCAACCAGATACGGTTTCATCAGCTTTCCACCATTTGCGATTGCAGATGTAATCAACGCCATATGATACGGACTCACTTGCGTCTCTCCCTGTCCCATTGCCGTCATCATCTTCGTGCCATTCCCGGCTGAACCATCCAGTGTGAAGCTGCTCTTACTGTATGGAAGATCCGAAGGCAGTTTAGAATCAAACAGAACTTCCTCTGCCGTCTTTTTAAACTTCGACGGGTCTAACGAAAGACCAATATTAGAAAATGATGTATTACACGAATATGCCAGACTGTCCTGCAGATTTACCTGTCCGTGAACATGTCCATTATAACAATGAATCTTAATTCCGCTGTTCTCGATCGAACCCGTACAGTTATAAGAATAAGAGCTGTAATCCGGATTCTCCCGCATAAATTCCAGAAGTGTTACAACTTTAAATGTTGATCCCGGTGCATACTGTCCCTGCGTCGCACGATTCAGCAGCACACTGTTCGTATCTGAACTTAAGCTGTTCCAGTTCTCTTCCACTGTATTCGGATCGAAATCCGGCTTGGATACCATGGCAAGGATCTTTCCTGTCTTTGGTTCCATAGCTACGACCGCACCTTTTTTATCTCCCAGTGCCTGATATGCTGCTTCCTGAAGATCCGCATCCAATGTAGTCACAACCGTGTTTCCCATATTCTTTTTATCCTGGAATTCATTCTTAAGCTTAATCAGAAAATTCTCATCCGATGTCAGAAGATCATAATTTCCTAACGATTCGATTCCTGATTTTCCCTGCACATTGTAACCAACTACATGTGCAAATGCGTTTCCGTATGGATACTCTCTTGTCTCACTTCCATCTGCAGCCGTATCTGTCTTCGCAAGCACATTTCCATTCTTGTCTACGATCGTTCCTCTGGTCACGCGCTTTGCATTGGAATTCTGTCTCGCATTATATGGACTGCGTATGATATCCTGACTCTTTTTCACCTGAAAATATCCGATATATCCAAGCAGCACCAGAAACAGTCCCACAAACACATAAGTAACTCTAGCGAATTCTTTGTTTCTTGCGCGCTTTGCCTTGAGCCGCTTCTTTTCGCGCTTTTTGGCTTCTTTTCGCTCTTTGCGGGTCATATTCTGTCTCTCGATATCTTGCCGCATTCTCCTGTCGGCTTCTCTTTGCTCGTAACCGTTCTTTCTTCCTTCTCTCAATATCCTCTTCCTCGTCTTCTCTTAAAATATACAGTCCCTGGATAATTGCAAACATGATCAGTGTACTGATCAGCGAACTTCCACCATAACTTACAAGCGGAAGTGTTACACCTGTTGACGGAATGAACTTCGTTGCCCCTCCGATTGTCAAGAACACCTGGAATATGTAACAGGTACCAAGTCCCAGTGCTACCATCTTATAAAACAGATTATGCAGCTGCATTGCAATATTTAAAAACATTACATAGCAGCTTACACAGATCAGAATCAGGCACATTGCATAGATCAGTCCCATCTCTTCCGAAATTGCAGAAAAGATAAAGTCTTCTGCAGATACCGGAATCGTATCCGGCTGTCCCTGATAGAGTCCCGCACCAAACCATCCACCGGTTCCAATGGCAAATAATGACTGTGCCACCTGATAGCCGCCATTATCATAAGTTCCGAATGGATCTCTCCACACATTGACACGCGTCTTAACGTGCGTAAACAAATGATATGCCGCAACTGCTCCTAAGCTTCCTGCGCCAAGTCCGGCAAGAATATACAGTGGTTGATGGGTTGCCACATACAACATAACCAGATATACCACAAATATGATCAGTGCCGCACCAAGGTCTTTCGATACCACCAGGATCAGCACGTGAAAAGCAGCTACGACCGTCGTCACTACGAGATCTTTAAATTCCGTCGAACGCTTAAAACTGGATGCTACAAAGAACACAAATACGATCTTCACCAGCTCCGACGGCTGAATATTGATTCCCGCAACCGTAAAACCAAGCATCGCACCATAGGATACTCTTCCGACAACCACAACCACCGCCAGCGATACAATTCCGACAATTCCATAAAGGATTCTCCATTCTGATAAGAAGCGGACCTTCCGGATGATGATCGGAATTACAAGACAAAGCACAATTCCCGCTGCTGCGATCAGATACTGCTTCGCCGCTTTATCATAATTTAATCTGGTGATCATGATAAATCCAATACTCAAAAGCATGCACATATTATTTACAACCAGACGCGATACTTTTGGATAAATAAAACTATATAACAGGATGGTTCCTCCAAGAAGCGTTACCTGCATCAGATATAACGCCAGAATCTTTGTGTCCTTTTTTTCCAGATACATCACGAGAAATGCTGTCAGATGCATCACGAACATCAACACATTCTGCTTTCTGAGACACTGTTTCTTTTTATCCGGATCATAATACCCGAAAATGCTGAAGCACAGATATGTATACACTGTGATCATCAGAATCATCAGATATTTTGATAACTGTACAATTATATTTACCAACTCTTCACCTACTTTACTCCTCTTTTAAAATGTCCTCTTGTATAGTCCTGCATCGGAGGTTCTGTCTTACACCCTTTTTCGAATGCGAGCGTATATGCATGACAGATCTCTTTCACCTGTCCGCTGCTTTCTGTCGTAAAGTCCAGACGTAATTCTGCGGGTGCCAATGCATGTACCTCTTCTGCCTTATCGGCTAGGAACAGCGGAGCCGAATTATACATCACATTATAGCAGTCTCTGCAATATCGTCTGACTGCAAACTTCTTCTGATAACGATCCGAAATCGAAAGTACACCGCCTTTTCCATCACAGGAAGCACTGGTCTTCTGGATACACCCTGCACTGATCATCACCGGCTGATAACCATATGCGATAAACACCTGCTCCTCTATTCCAATTCTTGCCAGTTCACGGTCATTCAATTCCACTGATGCCGTTCCCCGGGCAATTCCCAATCGTCTCAATTCCTCTTTTGTCTTCCGATTAAATATATAAAGGTTATAATCACTGCGGATTTCTTTCTGATATTCATGCCGTTTCAGCCACGCATAGCTTTCCCAGTTCCGGATCAGAATACCATCATATTTTTTCTCGATCTCTGTATACATTCTTTCATATCTTTTGATCGTATTCTCTCTGAAAATATATGGCATAGCAAGGAAATACTGTACACCGTCTTCCCGTTCAAATTCTACATCCTCCTCCAGATAGATGTACCGGATTTTGCTGTTTATCGCTGTATCAAGCTGAGCTTTGTTCTGTACACTTGCAGATATACAGCATTCTTTTTTGCCTGCTGTTTCTGTTACACCATCCGCATCGCTATCGAATCCCGCTGTTGCTGTTTTCATTCCACAACCGGCTTCTTCCCGTCTATACTGCATCTGTATCTGCTCCGTCAGTTCTTCAATACCTTCTCTTCGCAGTTCATTCAATGCCTGCATCGGGAGGAATACATTTCCTTCAACCAGAATCTCCAGATTATCAAATGTAAACTCTGTATTACCGGTTTTGCGCATCTGCTTTTCGATTCTTGCCGGATCTAACGGTTGCTTCTGTGCCGCCTGCACTTCCTGTCCGATACATTCTACAGTAACATCACCGCATGATACTGTTAGTTTAGCACGGTTTCCGACAGAAAGTGTTAAAATACCATTAATTTTTTCTTGTACTTTTATATCCTGCCATGGCTTTTCCTCTGCACTTCCATCTCTTCCATTTTTTGGACGCTTCAAAGATACCATGTCCTTGCCGTTATGCTGATAATAGTAGCCTTCACAATAACCACGTCTCTGATAAGTTGCAAGTAGCTCTCTTTTGTCTGCCTCTGATACATGATACGAGGATTTTCCTTTGCCTTCTTTCTGAAGTTTCAGATACTGATCTGCATATTTACGATACATTTTTACAACCGTATATACATATTCCGGCTGCTTCATTCTTCCTTCTATTTTAAACGAATCAATCCCGGCATCGATCAGTTCCGGTAAAATGTCAATTGTGCACAAGTCTTTCAGACTCATAAGATCCGCCGGTTTCTTTCCTTCTGTCTGATAAGGCAGACGACATGGCTGCGCACACTGTCCCCTGTTGCCACTTCGTCCACCAATCATGCTGCTTAGCAGACACTGTCCGGAATAACAATAGCAAAGGGCTCCGTGTACAAAACATTCCATCTCCAGTCCTGTCTGTTTCTTCATATCACGGATTTCCTTTAAAGAAAGTTCTCTTGCCGGTACAACTCTCGTAATTCCGTATCTTTTTAAGAAGTCTGCTCCAAGTGTATTGGTGATCGTCATCTGTGTACTGGCATGCACCGGCATTTCAGGAAAATATTCTCCTATGAACTTAACCGCACCGATATCCTGTACAATCACTCCATCCAGTCCTGCCTTGTAATAAGGAAGCAGGTACGCATACAGTTCATTCAGTTCCCTGTCTTTCAGGAGTGTATTCACCGTCATATAAATCTTTCTTCCATGAATATGCACATATTCAATTGCCTGCACCAGATCTTCTTCCGAAAGATTCTGTGCATATGCTCTCGCCCCAAATTTTGTACCGCCAAGGTATATTGCATCCGCACCTGCGGCCACCGCTGCCCGCAGACACTCCATCGACCCTGCCGGAGCTAATATCTCTACATCTCTGTTCATAGTATCCTATCCTGTCTTTTTCAACTCTTTCTTTTTATTCCAAACTTGTAAAAAAGGCTGTCATACGACAGCCTAATTCTTACTTATTATTCTTAATCTCTGTTTCCAGCTGTACGATCTTCATCTGAAGTTCCTTATTCTCTTCCTTCAGCTTGTCCATCGCTTTCTCTGCATTCTCCAGCTTGATCTGAACGGATATCAGTTCATGCTTTAAGTCATACATCTCTTTATCTTTTGCCTCGATATCACTTTCCAGTGTACCGCCCTGCTTCTTCGCCTTAAAGTAATCATCCGCAATGTTCAGCGCCAACAGAATACTTCTGGTCTCTGCGCTCTGCTTGCGATATCCCTCACTATTGCTGCATTCGTCCAGCTTATGGTTCAGATATGTAGAAACTTTCTGTAAATAGTCTTCACTTTCAAATCCACTTAAAGTAAAAACCTTTCCTCCTATTAATACTTCTGTATAGTTTTTTGATGATGCCATAAGAAGCCTCCTCGAACTTTCATAATTTCTGATAACTATTATAAACTAATCTGTAAGAAAAACCAACTATTTTATTCATTTTCCTTACAAATTCCCAGATGGGCATATGCCGCATCCGTCACGACTCTTCCTCTTGGAGTTCTCTGAATAAACCCATTCTTCAACAAATATGGCTCATATACATCCTCAATCGTACCCGGATCTTCTCCGATCGATGCCGCAAGCGTCTCCAATCCGACCGGGCCGCCGCCGAATTTCCCGATCATAGCCAGAAGGATCCCTCTATCCGTCTGATCCAGACCTTCCTTATCCACATCCAGAAGATCCAGTGCATAATCCGCCACTTCTTCTGTGATGTAGCCGTTATATTTCACCTGGGCAAAATCCCGGACACGCTTTAACAGACGATTGGCAAGTCTCGGAGTCCCCCGTGAACGTCTCGCCATCGCATATGCACCATTTTCATCAATCCCGACTTCCAGAACCTTTGCCGAACGTAAAATGATCATCTTCAGTTCTTCGACCGTATAATATTCCATCCTGGTCACCACACCGAAGCGGTCCCGCAAAGGCGCTGTCAGCATACCTGCCCTTGTCGTTGCCCCTACCAGGGTGAATTTTGGGAGATCCAGACGGATCGATCTTGCCGAAGCGCCCTTTCCGATCATAATATCGATCGCATAGTCTTCCATTGCCGGATACAGCACTTCCTCCACCTGACGGTTCAGGCGGTGGATCTCATCTACAAAAAGGATATCCCCTTCCTGCAGGTTATTCAGGATTGCCGCCATCTCTCCCGGCTTTTCAATCGCCGGTCCTGATGTGATCTTCATATTTACATTCATCTCATTGGCAATGATTCCCGCAAGTGTCGTCTTTCCAAGTCCCGGAGGTCCATAGAACAAAAGATGATCCAGTGCCTCGCCCCTCGCCTTTGCCGCTTCAATATAAATCTTCAGCATTTCTTTTGCTTTTGCCTGACCAATGTAATCTTCCAGAAGCTGAGGTCTTAAATGATTCTCGATCCTGACATCTTCTTCCAGATTCTCAGTCGTCATAATTCTTCTGCTCATCTGTCTGCCTTACCTTCTACAACATATATTTCAGAGACTGACGGAGAACATCTTCCACACTCATTTCTTCCGTAATCTCTACCTGTCTGACTGCTTTTAATGCCTCGGTATTGCCATACCCGAGTGCAACCAGTGCCTGTACCGCTTCTCCTGTCATCTCATTTGCCATGCCTGCAGATGTATCTGCCGTGTTCTGCACTGCATTCGCGGCATTCTCAAGCGCATCCTCCAGCTTCAACTTGTCTTTTAATTCCAGAATCAGCTTCTCCGCCGTCTTTTTACCAATTCCCGGTGCCGCCTGTATTGCCTTTACATCATTCGACGCAACCGCAAATCTCAGATCATCAGGTCCGAGTGCCGAAAGAATCCCAAGACCGCCTTTCGGTCCGATCCCGCTGACACCGATCAGAAGCCGGAACACACGGAGTTCATCCCTGGTAAGGAAACCATACAACTGCATCAGATCTTCCTTAACATGCAGATGTGTGTGGATCTTTACTTCTTTTCCAAGAGCCGGAAGCCTGCCCATTGCGGTCCCTGCCATGTAGATTCCATATCCGACACCGCCGACATCTACAATGACTTTGTCTTCTTCCATTCCTTCCAGAATTCCACGTATATATGTAATCATAGTTCCTCCATCAAAACTGTATATTCTTAATTCTCTTCAACATTTCCGCCGACACGATCCCGATCACCAGTCCGGTAATCAGTCCTGCGACCAGAAGCACCGAGAAATAATAACCAACACTGAATGTCTCCACCACAAGCATTGCAACGATCAGCTGTCCCACATTGTGGAACACTCCGCCCGCCACACTGATTCCCATCACACTGAATCCTTTGCTCTTCTTCAAGAGTGCCATTACCGTCAGACTTAACAATCCACCGGCCAGGCTGTAAATGATACTGAAATAATTTCCAAATATGAATCCTGACAGTAGTACTCTGACCACAGACAACAGATATACCTCCGTCAGCTTCATCTTATATAACGCGATCACGATCACCAGATTCGCAAGCCCGAGCTTCACTCCCGGGATTCCAAAATTGATAGGGATCAGCGTCTCCACATAGCTGAATATCAGCGCCAGTGCCGTAAACACTCCAAAATATGCCACTCTATTCTTCACAATGTCCCTCCTAATTTGCCACTGCATCGAATTCACTTTCTTCACTTCCGTCTACCTCAACCACTACTTTATTCGGCAGACAGATAATGCTCTCATGATTCTTTGAAGCTGCTTTCTGATGTACACACAACTGATCCGGACAGTCTGCATCTGTCATCTTCGCTTTTCCGTTCTTTATCGTAAGTATATTCGTACCGCCATTGATCCTAATCTTCTGATCCTTTGCGAGCGGATAGGTTCCTGTCACCTTACCATCCACCTTCACAGTCACGGTATCAGCTCCATCCCCACCGGCAAATTCATGTACACCGAAAGCTGCACCGGCAATCAAAAGAACTGTCAATATAAGAACCGCATCTTTTTTCTTCCAATTCATACGTTCTCTCCTTGTCTACTAACGGTACTATTCTATCACAAGAAATTGTCCCATTCAACAAAAAAGAAAATATGTTTGGTTTGCATCTGTTTTTTTTCATGTTATACTACAAGTTATGTAAATACATGATAGAAAATCATCAACTACGAGGTTATTAGTATTATGAAATGTAAAAAAAATAATATCATAAAAAAACTCAGTGCGGTTCTCACTGCCTCTGCTCTTCTCTTGACCGGATGCTCCGGCGCAAAAAGCAGTACACAGACCGATCAGGATCTTACTTATACCGACATGCTCTTTGACACTGTCATCAAGATCCAGATCCTTGATCCTGCAGATGAAAGTATTCTGGATGGTCTGAAGAAACTTTGCGAAAAATATGACACAATGTTCTCCACCACCAATACAGACAGTGAACTTTATAAATTAAACCACGCAAACGGTCAGCCCTTCACTGTCTCTTCCGAAACGGCCAATCTTATTCAGGAGGGTATCCATTACAGCGAACTTTCCGGCGGTGCCTTTGATCTCACCATTGAACCGGTATCGGCTCTCTGGAATTTCAAGGCAGATAAACCAACGGTTCCATCTTCCGATGCCATTGCCCAGGCCGTAAGCCACGTTGATTACACAAAGGTCGACATTCAGGATAACACCGTTACACTGGAAGATCCCGAAGCCGGCATCGATCTGGGAGCCATCGCCAAAGGATACATTGCCGACCAGGTGAAAACATATCTCAAAAAGCAAGGGATAAAACATGCGATCATCAATCTTGGAGGAAACGTTGATGTCATCGGCACCAAACCCGACGGAAGCAAATACAACATCGGAATTCAGAAACCTTTCGATGAATCCGGTAAAGCTATCACCTCTGTACAGTTAAAAGACCAGACAGTTGTAACTTCCGGAATCTATGAACGGTATTTTAAGAAAAACGGAAAACTATATCATCACATCCTGGATCCACGAACCGGATATCCCTGCGAGAACAATCTTTACAGCGTATCGATTATCACAGACTCTTCTACAAAAGCAGATGCACTCAGCACAACCTGCTTTCTACTGGGATACGAGAAAGGAATGGAACTGATCCAGAGTATGGATGGAGTGGAGGCGATATTTATTACGGATGATGAGAAGGTGCATAAAATTGGGATTTAATTTATTAACGTAGTTGGCCTCTCGATCCTTGAAGAAAACAGTATAAAGTGGTTCTGGTTCAGGTTCCACGCTCTAAGAAAAACTAAGAGAGCCAGAATCTCCTAAAAGCAAAGGAACTACGCTCAAACTCGGCGTTCGCCTCAAACACGTTCGCT
>ENA-ORTN01000100-ORTN01000100.1-human-gut-metagenome-genome-assembly--contig:-NODE-100-length-87286-cov-11.260813_pt1 | contig 87286 bp, 92 predicted proteins | sample MGYA00242070_ERZ509189 | MGnify/ENA primary metagenome ERZ509189 (study PRJEB26280, sample SAMEA2338821) | human gut metagenome | biome: human gut; feature: human-associated habitat; material: faeces...
TTTTATTGGGCAAAATGGAGCGTTTAGCACAACGGAACAAAATCAATAAATTTTTAGGGCTTCTTCTTGTTAATCCTTCTGGCAATCCGATTGTTTGTTCTTCTATAGAGGCGTCTTCTTGCCTGCGGCAAATCAGGATTTATCTTCTTACTTTTACTCCCTTTCCATCTCTTCCCATGAGTCGTATTTTACTGAATACCAACTCTTTTTCTTTATAAATAATCGATGGGTTGTCTTCGTTTTCCACTCCGGTAAGATATACATGTTTTATATGATCATCTTCCTGAAGTTTCATGCCACGGATACCGATGGCTCCCTTTTTCTTTCTTGTGACTTCTTCTAATGGAAAACGTAGGAAGTATCCTTCTTCACTCTGCATGATAATCTGCGCATTTATGCTGCCTTCTTTCGCGGCAACGAGGCGTACTGCTGCCAGGATATCGCCTTCTGCGAGTTTAGTGGAAGCTACTGTTTTCTTTTGTACGATAAATTCTGCTCCATCAACAAGCTTTATCATGGATGAGGCTGTTACAAAGAGAAGGGAGGATTCTTTTAATGTTCTATCTGGAACGATGAGAAGAATCTGTTCATTCCGGCTATCATAGTTTCCGATATTATCAAGAGGAGTTCCTTTATCTCGGAGCCGTCCTGACGGAATATCCTGTACTTTTATCTGATGCATCACACCAGTATCGGTGAATACACAGATCTTATCAGTATTCATACAGTGTACGATATGACGGTATTCCTTTAATACAGTTTCTTCATTTCTCTCATAAGTGTTTTTATCAAGAATCTTGGAGTAACCGAAACGATCCATAACAAATACAACTTCTTTTTCTTCGATTGGCAGCGCTTTTACAACAGCTGCTTTTGCGTTTGTAAGCTCTGTCTTTCTGTCAAAGCCGTAGTTCTTTTTAATTTTTTCCAAATCCTTTTTCATGACACGCTTCATGGAGGCTGGATGCTCTAAAATATCCTGATATTTGTCTATCTTTTTAAGAATTTCCGCATACTCTTCCTGTAATGCCATGATTTCAAGTCCGATGAGGCGGTACAGTCGCATTTCAAGAATGGCGGATGCCTGCTTTTCCGTGAAACAAAGTTTGGATGCTTCTTTTTTCGATTTCTGTGTTTTAAAAGTGATATTTTCTGTATCACCATTAATCAGGCAGGATTTGGCATCTTTTAAACTTTTGCTTCCACGAAGAATCTCGATAATCAAGTCAATAATATCACAGGCTTTAATCAGACCTTCTTTAATTTCCTTTTGTTCTAATTCTTTTTTAAGAAGAGTCTCATACTTTCTCGTAAGTACTTCATAATGGAACTTTGTGTGATGGCTGATTATATCCTTTAAACTTAAAAGTTCCGGCTTACCATTAGCGATGGCAAGCATATTTACTCCAAAAGTATCCTCTAGTCTCGTCTTCTTGTAGAGAAGGTTTTCTAAACGCTCTGCATCTGCATTTCTACGAAGCTCTAATACGATACGGATTCCCTCTTTAGAGGATTCATTAGAAACATCAATGATATCACTTGTTGTTTTATTCTCAATTAAACCGACAACATCGGAAATAAACTTGCTGATATTAGCTCCAATCATTGTATATGGAATCTCTGTAATGACAAGCTTATCCCTCTCGGAGCGCTTCTTTGCTTTTTCAAAATGCACCTTTCCACGAAGCTTCATTTTCCCGCTTCCAGTCTCATAAATATTCTTTAATTCTTTCTGGTTTACTACGATTCCTCCTGTTGGGAAATCCGGCCCTTTCACATATTCCATCAACTCTTCTGTTGTAATTTCTGGATTATCCATGTAAGCTTTTACCCCATCCACAACTTCAGAAAGGTTGTGTGGAGGAATACTTGTAGTCATACCTACCGCAATTCCTTCTGCGCCGTTAATCAAAAGGTTCGGAATACGAACTGGAAGAACAACAGGCTCTTTTTCTGTCTCATCAAAGTTTGGCTGAAAGTCAACAACATTCTTATCCATATCTGCAAGATAGACATCCTGTGTGAACTTCTGAAGCTTTGCCTCCGTATAACGCATGGCCGCCGCTCCATCTCCCTCGATAGAGCCAAAGTTACCATGTCCATCAACTAAAGGCATTCCCTTTTTAAAATCCTGTTCCATTACGACTAACGCTTCATAAATCGAACTGTCGCCGTGCGGGTGATATTTACCCATTGTATCTCCCACAATACGGGCAGATTTACGATGTGGCTTGTCTGCTGAAAGACCTAACTCCTGCATCGCATACAGTACTCTTCGCTGTACTGGTTTTAAACCGTCCCGCACATCTGGTAACGCCCGCTGACAGATAACGCTCATCGCATAATCAATATAAGACTTCTGCATTACGTCAGAAAACTCTGTTTTTATAATCTGCTCAGACATTTCTTTCTCCGTTTCTCAATCTGTTTGTAACTATTCAGGTTTATTATACATTTTCAATAAATATATTTTAAAAAGCTATATAATAATCACTCTTTTCCGGTTACATCTATTCATAATTTTCTAAAATTATTATTCCTATTTTATAAATCTAAATCCGCATCCTGCGCGTGTGCATGAATAAATGCTCTTCTTGGTGGAACTTCGCTTCCCATCAGCATAGAAGTCACTTCTGAAGCCAATCTTCCATCTTCAATCTCGACCTGCTTTAAAATACGGGTTTCTGGATTCAGTGTTGTCTCCCAAAGCTGCTCGGCATCCATCTCACCAAGACCTTTAAATCGCTGTAAAGTAAAGTTACTCTTATGGTTCTTACGATAGTTCTCCAACGCTCTGTCATCATAAAGATATTCTTCCTTGCCTCGCTTAGGAATCGCTTTATAAAGCGGTGGTGTTGCCAGGTAAACGTGTCCCTGATGAATGAGATCTGGCATAAAGCGATAGAAAAATGTCAGCAACAATGTTGCAATATGGGCTCCATCGACATCGGCATCCGTCATGATTACGATTTTATTATATTTTAACTTGGAAATGTCAAAATCGTTGCCGTAACCTTCTGAAAATCCACAGCCAAAAGTATGAATCATCGTCTTAATCTCTGCATTTGCAAGGACTTTATCCATAGAAGCCTTCTCTACGTTAAGAATCTTTCCACGAATTGGAAGGATAGCCTGTGTACGGCGGTTTCTTGCCGTCTTTGCAGAACCACCCGCGGAATCTCCCTCCACGATAAAAACCTCACATTCTTCTGGATTACGACTCTCACAGTTTGCTAACTTTCCATTCGTATCAATGGAGAACTTAGACTTGGAAATGAGATTCGTTCTCGCTCTCTCTTCTGCCTTTCGAATCTTGGCAGACTTCTCTGCACAGGCAATGACCTTCTTTAATTCTTCAAGGTTTCTGTCATAATATAAAGGAAGTTCTTCACCGAGCACTTCACTGACAGCCTTACCTGCATCTGGATTATCAAGTTTTGTCTTTGTCTGTCCCTCAAATCTTGGGTCTTTATGCTTAATAGAAAGAACTGCTGTCATCCCGTTACGCACATCTGCTCCGGTAAAGTTCTTATCTTTTTCTTTTAAAATGCCAAGTTCTCTGGCATACTGGTTCATAACAGAAGTAAACTTTGTCTTAAAGCCAGTAATGTGGGTTCCGCCTTCCATTGTGCAGATATTGTTGCAGAATCCCATAATTGTCTCCTGGAATTCATCTACATACTGGAATGCAGCCTCTACCTCGATATCGTCTACTTTTTTCTTAAAATAAACAATCTCGCCAACTGCAGGCTTGCCTTTATTTAAATCTCTGACATACGCCTTTAGGCCTTCTTCTTCATGAAAAAGGACGGTTTCCTCTTCTCCCGGTCTTCTATTCTCAAAGGTAATAGATAATCCCGGATTCAGATAAGCAGTCTCATGTAATCTGCTCTTAATGGATTCCGCCTTAAAGTATGTCTTATCAAATATTTCTCCATCTGGTAAAAAAGTAACAGTTGTTCCTGTATCACCTTTTCTACAGGTACCGATTACTTCTAACGGGGCAACTGCTTTGCCTTTCTCGTACATCTGCTGGTATACCTTACCCTCAGAACGTACCTTAACTTCTAACCATACAGAAAGTGCATTAACAACAGAAGCACCTACACCATGAAGTCCTCCTGAAATCTTATACCCGCCTGTACCAAACTTGCCTCCGGCATGAAGCATGGTAAATACCATCTCCACCGCCGGAATGCCTGTCTTACTGTTAATTCCCGTAGGGATACCTCGTCCATTATCCTGAATCGTCGCTGTTCCGTCTTCATCAAGAATCACCTGAATATTACTGCAATATCCTGCTAAATGCTCATCTACTGCATTATCTACAATCTCGTAGATCAGATGATTCAGACCTCTGGTAGAAACACTTCCGATATACATTCCCGGACGCTTTCTTACCGCTTCAAGTCCCTCCAGAACCGCAATACTATTCGCATTATATGTTGTCTGCTGTTCCATAAATACCTCGCAAATTTACTTATAATCGCTTCTTTTCTAAACTATCTTGTCCGTCCCTTTTTATAAACAGGTATCTGTTGCTGCCAGTCAGGACAATCTACATCATAATATAATTTATTCTCATAAATCATATTTATTTCACCATTTTTATATTCAAATGCTGCAGAAGAGCAATTTCTTCCAAAAGGCGTCTTCCAGAACTCGCTGAGAGGGCGCTTTGTAAAATTAAGGATAAAACTTCTTACTACGCAGCCATGTGCCACAATAAGAATATTCTCTGCCTTTCCCTCTAGAGGAACAATCTCTTCCTGGAAAAATTCATCTGTTCTCTTTAATACATCCTGAAAATACTCTCCATACTTTGCAGGACGGAAATGTGCCGGATCAAGACGGAATCTCTGATAACGAACCATTGCCGGATTCGCCATTATTTTCCCGATGATCTTTCCTTCTGACGTTCCAAAACTCATCTCTTTTAAACGGTCATCACGGACAATCTCTATCGGGCGGTCTCTTCGAACAACCTGTGCTGTCTTGTAAGCCCTCTTTAACGGACTTGAAAAGATATGGTCAAAGGGAATATCCTTCATTCCTTCTGAGGTCATCTCTGCCTGCTCGATTCCCTTCGGAGCCAGGGGAATATCCACCTGTCCCTGAAGCTTACTTCTCTTATTCCACTTTGTCTCTCCGTGTCTCATTAAATATATCTTCATTTTAATACCTTCTTCTCATTCTGTAAAAAAGCTTCTGCAATCTCCTTTAACTTCATTCCGTTCGATGCTTTTAATAAAAGGACATCATCTGGATGTACATAAGTCAAAAGGTAATCCTTTAACGCATCTCTTGACTCAAAATGCTTCACAACGATTCTTTCGTTATTATCTTCAACACCTTTTAAAATCTCTTCGGAAAGTTCACCATAAGCAGCGACCTCATCCACCTGTGTTCCTGCAATAAACTTACCTACTTCATAGTGATATTCTCTCTCTTTTTCTCCAAGTTCAAGCATATCTGCCAACGCTGCGATTCTTCTTCCTTTCACACCTTCCATAGAGGAAAGAACGGAAACACTTGCCTTCATAGAATCCGGGCTTGCATTATATGTATCATCAATTAATGTGCAGCTCTTTAAGGTATGCATCTGCTGACGCTGTCCGTGGAAAGTAACAAGCGCTTTCGCAGCCGCTTTCATATCAAGTCCCATCTGATGAGCAACTCCAAGAGCAACTAATGCATTACGCACGTTATGTTCGCCCATTGTTCCGAGAACAACTTCCATATCTTTTACTACTTTCCCTTCTTTATAGAAGAAATGAAAAATGGTCTGTCCGTCTTTTACATGCACATTCCCTGCTCTGTAATCACAGGCTTTATCCATTCCATAGAAAAATGTCTTATGAGATAACTTACCGCGATATGGTGCAAGAAACTTGTCATCCCCATTAAGGAATACCATACCATCTTCTGGAAGTCCCTTCACAATATCCATCTTCTCAAGACAGATATTCTCCTGCGTCTTTAACTGTGCGATATGGCTTACACCAATCATTGTAACAACGGCTACATTCGGGCGAATCATATTCGTAAGCTTCTCAATCTGTCCTCTCTCACTCATGCCGATTTCAAGAACAGCAATTTCATCCTCTCTGGTCAAATGAGAAAGTGTTAAAGGAACACCAATCTGGCTGTTCTGGTTTCCAATTGTCTGAAAAACCTTCTTCTGAGAAGCCAATACCGTACTGATCATCTCTCTTGTTGTTGTCTTACCAACACTTCCTGTAACTGCAACAACAGGAAGATTCATACGATTTCTGTAGAAAGTCCCTACCTTCTGCATCGCTTCCACTGTATCTGCAACCTTAATCCATGGCTTATTCTCAAAACCCTCTAACGGTTCGTCATGTTCTGATGTAAAAGTCGCACCGTTAATCTTAAGAGCACCATCAATAAACTTGTGCGCATCTACTCTCTCTCCGATAATCGGAACAAAGATGCTATCTTCACTTCCAGAACGGGAATCAATTGAAAACTCCTTAATTACTTTATTCTCATCTCCACATAAAAGCTGTCCACTGCAAGCTTCTACGATATCTTTAATTGTTATATTCTCCATTACTATCTTCTCCTGATAATCATACTTATCCTTAAACGACTTTGGAATGTCCAGCGGACATTCCAACATAATATCTTACAGCAATCTCTAAATAGATGCAAGAAAATTCTCTTTTTCAAACATTTGTTCTGGTTCATTATATAACATGATAAGAAATTTGTCAAATCATATTAAATCCTAATTTGCCGCAGGCAAAAGAATAGAACTCAGGGAGATAAATAAAGCATATTTGCGGTCTCGAAGCAAGGTTTGGATGCAAGCGCCTAAGCGAATATTCAAACCGCCGCGACTAAAGTCACAAATATGCTTTAATTTATCTCCCCGAGTTCGTCTCCATTGCCTGCGGCAATCAGAATCTATTCCGGTATTGTAATTTTCCCATAAATTGCAGAAGTAGCTGCTGTCGCAGGGGATCCTAAATAAATGCCTACTTTAGATGTTCCCATACGTCCTAAGAAGTTACGGTTATTCGTAGCGAGTACCTTTTCTCCATCACAAAGGATTCCGCCAGAACGTCCACAGCACAGTCCGCAGCCTGGCTGTGTGATAATTGCTCCGGCTTTCGCTAATGTTTCCATATAACCTGCTTTTACTGCCTCAATATAAATCTTACGGCTTGCAGGTGTTACGATTGTACGGCAAGCTACTGTTTTTCCCTCTAGAATCTTAGCTGCTCTTGCTAAGTCTTCTAAACGGCCATTGGTACAAGAACCGATAAATACCTGATCAATCTCCGTTCCGACAAGTTCACTTACAGGATGAATATTATCTACCTGAGATGGACAGGCACAGACCGGCACAAGTTCTTCTGCCTGATAAGTCATCACACGGCAGTAAGATGCATCTTCATCTCCATAAAGCCAATCTACATCTTCGAGATTCACTTCTGAATACTCACAGGTTTTCTCATCTGGACGGAAGAGACAGCACTTCGCCCCAGCTTCAATGGCCATATTGGAAATAGTCATTCTGGATGCAACGCTCATTGCATCTACTGCAGAACCTGTAATTTCAAGTGCCTTATAAGTAGCTCCATCAGCACGAAGGTCACCGAGCAGACGTAAAATAACATCTTTTGCTGTAACATTGGCCGGAAGAGTTCCATTAATCACTACTTTAATTGTTTCTGGTACACGAATCCACATCTCTCCTGTTCCAAGAATAGATGCCATCTCTGTATAACCAATACCAGAAGAAAAACAGCCAACACAACCATAAGTTGTTGTATGAGAATCTGTACCAAAAACAATATTACCTGGCTTTGCATAACCAGCTTCTGTCATAAGCTGATGACAGATACCGTCACGTCTATGTACATGTGTTAAACCATATTTATCTGCAAAGGCATCACCAATTTTAAAATGACGAACATCCTCTACTGCACTTGTAGGTACAAGATGGTCATAAATTAAAACAACCTTATCTGGATCCCAGAGTTTTGTAAATCCCATCTCTTCAAATTTATCTGCGACAAAAGGAATGAAAATATCATGAATCATTACTCTGTCAACATTTACAGTAACAATCTGACCTGGAGTTACTTTAGAAAGGCCAGTATTTTTTTCGATAATTTTTTCAATTAATGTACTTCCCATGACTGCCTCCTAAATAATTCCGTTACGTTTCTGCATTGCTTTTACAAGACCACCTGCATTGATAATATCCATCAGATTATCTGGCAGCGGATGAATCGGATATGTCTTTCCATCAAATTCTAAAGACTCTCCCATATTTACTGTGAGACTGTCTCCTTCTTTGATTACATCCTGAATATCACTATTCTCAATAAGTAAAAGTCCATTATTGATAGAGTTTCGGAAGAAAATACGGGCATAGGACTTCGCAATAACACACTTTACCTTTAATGCCTTAATAATTTCCGGTGCCTGTTCTCTGGAAGAACCACAACCAAAGTTCTTGCCGGCAACAATAATGTCACCTTCCTGAATCTGACTTGCAAGTTCCGGTCTTAATGGAGAAAATCCATACTGCTTCATATCTTCAACGGTAGGAAGTGCCAGATATTCTGTAGGAATAATGATATCGGTATCAATATCATCACCGAGCACCCATACCTTTCCGGTAAATTGTTCCATAATAATACCTCTTTCTGTTACATAAACACTATATATAATCTTATATCGATAGTTATAATAGGCATGCACCGTACTTATGTACTACATAGACGATGTAACATAATTATTATAAATTCGTAGGAATCTTTAATTTCTAATCTTCTGGTCCTGTAATATAGCCTGCGAGAGCGGATGCAGCTACGGTTGCTGCACTTGCCAGATAAACTTTAGAGCTTGGTGCACCTGCACGTCCCTTAAAGTTTCTTGTACCTGTGGAAATAAGCACTTCATTCTCACCGATAACGCCCTGGCAGCTTCCCCAGCATACGGAACAGTTGCAGTTCATAACCATTGCACCAACTTCCATTAATGTTGTAATGATTCCTTCTTCTAATGCCTGAATATAGACTGCTTTTGAAGCAGGAGCTACAATAAAACGAACCTTAGGATCAACCTGCTTTCCTTTTACAATTTCAGCCGCTACGCGTAAGTCATCAATACGTCCATTATTACAAGAGCCTAAGAACGCCTCATCAATCGCAATTTTCTCTTTTTTTACATCTTTAAGAAGTGCAAAGTTATCTACAAAATCCGGACGTACGACTACAGGCTCAATCTTACTTAAATCATAATCATATACTTCACAGAAATGTGCGTCTTCATCACTCTTAAACATATGTACTGCTTCTCGGCCATGTGCTTTACAATATTCTACAACCTTTTCATCCGGTTCAACAATACCAGCCTTTGCTCCTGCCTCTACAGTAAGATTACAAAGAACCATACGGTCATCAACAGAAAGATTATGCGCTCCGTCTCCTGCAAATTCCATAATCTTATAATTGGCTCCATTCGCTCCGATATCTCCGATAATGGTAAGGATTAAATCTCTTGGATAAACACCCTCTCTTAACTTGCCATGTAAGTTAAAACGAATTGTTTCTGGAACCATAACCCAGGAAGTACCTGTTGTCATCGCATACAAAAAGTCTGTACATCCAACCCCTGTACCAAATGCACCTAATGCACCATAAGATGTAGTGTGGGAATCCGCACCGAAAATAAGCTCACCTGGGCAAACATAATCTTCCATCATAATCTGATGGCATACTCCCTGTCCCTCGTACAGCTTAATATCATTCTCAATTGCAAAATCACGCATCTTCTTATGCGCTTCTGCAGTTTTGGGATTCTCAGCAGGAACGTTATGATCCATAATGAAAACAACCTTATCTTTATCTGCAATCTTTGGATTTTTCAATTTATTATGGTACATATCAACAGTCAGATGTGTTGTACCATCATTACTCATCATACGATCAAGTGTAACAGTATGTATATCGTTTGGTTTTACAAAATCAACACCGGCAGCGCGGGCGATAATCTTTTCTCCTAAAGTCATTCCCATGATTTACGCTTCCTCCTTATTTAAAGATGCAATTAACCCTCCGGCATTCAGAATATTCTGCATATATTCCGGAAGTTTTGTACAGGAAAATACCTGCCCATCAACGGTAACTGTACCAGCAGATAAATCAAGATCTGCCTGTCCACCATCTTCCACATGTTCATATAAATCTTTGCATACAATAACAGGAAGTCCGATGTTAATCGAATTACGATAAAAAATTCTGGCAAAAGACTTCGCAATAACTGCCTTAATTCCAAGTGCTTTTAAAACACTTGGTGCCTGCTCTCTTGAAGAACCACAGCCAAAGTTCTCACCGGCAACAATCAAATCTCCTGGCTGAGCTTTCTTTGCAAAATCAGGATCTAAAGACTCAAAAGTGTATTGTTTCATTGCTTCAATATCTGGTAAAAGCAGGTACTGAGAAGCAATAATCTGGTCAGTATCCACATCATTATGAAACTTCCATACTTTATTCATAAATATTACCTCCAATAAAATGTTCTATTTATTAGAATACTACAAATTAAAAATGAAGTCCAGAAATTAAATTGCGAACTCCCCAGCTTATAAACGCTAGAGTTGGTTTGAAAAATGCTTTCTGTAAGATGTACGTTACAATTTATGGAATATTTTTCCTGAATTAGGGCGGTGTGGCGGGCTACGGCAACTGAATGAAGGCAAAATATACCGTAAATTACGGCGTGCATGTTGTAGGAATGATTTTTCAAACATGCTCTAAAAGTTTCTACTACAAATTATAAAAATAATAAAATGCATAATTATTAAAAATGATATTGTAACTTCCACTCTTCCAAAATTTACAAAAAGAAAATGAATGTACTAAAAATAGTGCATTTTTCTTTCTTTTTTCCCTTGCTTTTTTCTGCAATTTCAGATACAATTTAGACATAAGTTAGATAATGTAATTCTAATTTTAAAGAGATGCCCTCCTCTGCTGGTTCTTTGGTATTTATTTTTTATATAGCATACGGGGCATCTCTTTTTTTGCATTTTTATAATTATTCAATTATATTGTTAAGAAGAATTCTTAAATCATTATATCAGATGTGCGATGACTCGCATCTCTCAACAAGAATGCCGAGACATTCTTGAATTTAGGAAAGGACATAAAAATGGGACAATTACCACAAGATCCAATTATGCTTTACAGCGTTATTAACACAAAATTAAGAGATTTCTATTCTTCATTAGAAGTATTATGTGAAGATATGGGCCTCAGTGAGGAAGAACTAAAAGAAAAATTATCTTCTGCAGGATTTGAATATGATAAAGATAGAAATCAGTTTATATAGTATTACAAAAACTTTTTTCTAATTCCTGTATATTTCTTCTGACATCTGCTCAGCCACTTCTATTACTTCTTTTATCTGTTCTTTTACTATTCCATCTAAATGAAACCCACCGATGCACACTATCACTATTTCCATCTTACCACATATCTTCTCTATTAAAATCCGGGTCATCTGCTTTATGAACTACCTGCTGGCACGGTGCATTTCCCTTATACTCTACTTCTACATCTGCTTACGCACTATCTTATATTCATCGTCCATCTGAAAATACGGACAGCTATCTGATGAGCCGGACAACATCCTTGCCAGATCATCCTCATCCAAATTCACCTGACATTCCCCTGTTCCATCTTCCTCATCAATCCAATAATATGCACATAAATCACATTGACTTGTCATAATCAATCTCCTTCTTTTATTTGTAAAATTCTTACATTTATCTTATCACATTTCCAATCGCATTTCAACCTCTTTTTCACACATTTTTTTACAAAAATTTGACTTATATTTCTTTCTTTTTTTACCAATACTTGTTATTATAATAATAATACTGACTTTTTCGGAATATATTATTTTTTCAGGAGGTTTTACTTATGAAATGTGCTATTGTCGATTTAGGATCTAATACAATTCGTCTTTCCCTTTATAATACCCTGGAGAATGGCGGATTTGAAACTTTATTTTCTAAGAAATATATGGCAGGACTTGCCGGATATGTTTCTCACGGAATCATGTCTAACGATGGTATCAATCAGGCTTGTGCTGTACTGCTTGATTTCAAGATTCTTCTGCAGCAGCTCGGCGTAAAAGATATGCATGTATTCGCTACCGCATCTCTCCGTAATATCAAAAATACAGAGAAGGCTCTTGAAACAATCAAAAGAAGAACCGGTCTCTCCGTTGATGTAATCGAGGGAAGCGAAGAAGGTATTCTTGGTTACTACGGTGCTTTATATACAACCGATTTAAAGAACGGTATGATGTTTGATATCGGCGGTGGCAGTACTGAATTTGTACGCGTAAAAAACGGAAAGGTTAAAAATTCACAGAGTGTCTCTATCGGTTCCCTCAATCTTTTCCACAGTAACGTTTCCGGTTTATGGCCAGAGAAAAAAGAACAGAAAGCAATCACAAAACAGATTAATAAGAAACTTAATACCGTAGATTTTCCAAAAAAATCTCCAGAAAAGGTTTGCTGTGTCGGCGGTACCTGTCGTGCGATTTTAAATATTGTAAACTATCATTTTAACAAGCAGGAAAATAATCGCATTATCACAAGAGAAGAATTTGATAAAATTTTAAAAATTTTAACCAAACACGATATCACTTCCCGCAATTATATTTTAAAATTATGCCCAGACCGTGTGCACACAATTATTCCAGGTATGATGGTTGTAAAAGAGATTATGGACCGTCTGAATTGTAAGGAATTATGGGTATCCCGTTACGGTGTACGAGAAGGATATCTTTGCAAAAACTTTCTTATGACTGGCTCCACACAGGAAGTTACGAAATAACTTTCTTCTGTAAGACTCCTTGAAGATTTCACAATAAATGCTATAATTATTAATTGTGAAGATTTTAAGGAGGAGAATATCATGACAATACTTGAAAAAAGAAAATTAGCTCCAGAACGTGACGAGCATTTAAAAAATGGAGAATTCACTGTTTTAAACGGAGAATATTCCAAGAATTTTAACGTGTACGTTGTAGGTGAGAAACATAAAGAAGCAGTTGATTTTATCAAAGTTGCTTTAGACCGTTCTACAGATAACGTTCTGGGCTTTGGAATTAAAATGGGATGCCAGAAGAATTTTAATGTCATCGTGTGGGATGAGGAAGATATTCCAGAAGAGTATAGAGTATAATTCCGGGTTGCAATATTGATCAGCGATACAGACACATTATTTGTAATCAGGTCAATACTTGTTGACTGTTGTGTAACATCTGTATAATCATAGGCATTCGAAGTTTAATGGCATTACAATATCTTCCAGTGCAACAGAAGAACTTGTTTCTTTAGCAAAATCATATTGAACAAAATCGCTGCGCGATGGCTTGCGAAAGCTACGTGCAGCGATTTTGTTCAATCAGGATTTATTCACAGTGTCCTTTTTCCTTGATGACATCAATTACAGAGTCCACATATTTTTCGCACTCTTTCTCGGTCTCAGCCTCAACCATAACACGAATCACTGGTTCTGTACCACTTTCGCGTACGAGGATTCTTCCTGTACTTCCAAGTGTTTCTGCAACCTGTTTTACTGCTGCCTGTACATCAGCATCATTCTGTGCCTCTGGTTTGCTCTTTACACGGATATTTTTAAGTACCTGTGGGTAAATGCGTACTGGGGATGTGAGTGTTGCAAGAGAGGACTTTTTCTCTAACATAACTTCCATCATCTTGATGGCTGTGAGGATTCCATCTCCTGTTGTTGCATATTTACTAAAAATGATATGCCCAGACTGTTCTCCGCCGATACGGTGTCCGTTCTTTACCATGTTTTCGTAAACATATTTATCACCAACCTGTGTTTTTTCGTAATCAATACCAAGTTCATCAAAGGCTTTATAAAGTCCGAAGTTAGACATGATTGTTGTTACTACAGTGTTGTTGCGAAGTGCACCTTTTTCTTTGAGATATCGTCCATAAACGTATAAAATTAAATCTCCGTCTACGATATTTCCGTTCTCATCAACAGCGATACAACGGTCTGCATCTCCATCAAAGGCAAATCCAACATCAAGCTGATTCTCTTTTACGAAGTTCTGAAGGACTTCAATATGTGTAGAACCAGCATTCATGTTAATGTTCAATCCATCTGGTTCTGCATTGATTACATAAGTTTTCGCTCCTAATGCATCAAATACACTCTTTGCAATCATCCAGGAACTTCCGTTAGCACAGTCAAGCCCAACCTTGATGTTCTTATAAGAACGTGTTGCAAGAGAAATCAAATATCCGATGTAACGATTTCTTCCTGCCGAATAATCAACCGTACATCCAATCTGGTCTCTTACTGCCATTGGGACTTCAATCTTTCCATCAATATAATCTTCGACTTTAAGGATGGTTTCTTCATCCATCTTTTCACCTTTTGAATTGATAAGCTTGATTCCATTATCATAGTATGGATTATGGCTGGCAGAAATCATAATTCCGCAGTCAAAATCTTCTGTTCTTACTACATAAGAAACACTTGGGGTTGTTGTTACATGTAACAGATAAACATCTGCTCCAGAAGCAGTTAAACCTGCTACTAATGAATATTCAAACATATAGCTTGAACGGCGTGTGTCCTTTCCAATGACAACTTTACATTTTTCTTTTTTATCTTTTCCATAATACCATCCAAGAAAGCGACCAACCTGATATGCATGTTCTACAGTTAAATCTACGTTTGCTTCGCCACGGAAACCATCTGTTCCAAAATATTTACCCATCGTTTTTCTCCTGTTACCTATCGTTCTTTATTAATCTTATCTACATTCTATTCCTGTAATTTTGTAATATATCTACAAAATATAGAGTTGGCATGTACGGATACATTGATATTCAAAACCATATTCTCTGCCCGTATATCCGTACAAATGATTTCTCTATTACAGATATTTGCTTTTTAGCTTTAGTATCATAGCACTATTCATGACGTAATGCAACGATTGGATCTAAGTTTGCAGCTTTTACTGCCGGTAATAATCCAAATACAACTCCGATAACTGTGGAAAAGGCAATAGCAAGGATTACGGCCGGTATACTGATAGCAATCGGAACATTAGATATCTTTCCGATAATTTCAGCTAAGGCAATACCTGTAATCGTACCAATGATACCACCTAAACTTGTAAGTACCGCCGCTTCAGTTAAGAACTGGGCAAGAATTCTATTCTTTCTTGCACCAATCGCTTTTTTAAGACCGATTTCTCTTGTACGCTCTGTTACCGATACCAGCATAATATTCATAACACCAATACCACCAACTAACAAGGAAATACTTGCAATCCAAATTAACTGTTTATTCGTTGTTGCACTTACCTGCTGGCTTTCTTCCGCAGTCTCATTCATATTGGCTGCACGATACTTAATACTCTTACTTGTTACCGTCTCATTTAATAAAGTCTGCGCCGCCTTTCCAACGGATGTCATATTATCTGTTGAATCTGCAAGCAGCTTCGCATTCTGTGGCTCATCATACTGCTGCACAATATTCCAGTCAACATCTGGAATTACAACAATACCACTGGCACTTCCATCATTATATACATAGGTATAATAATCTTCCACCGAATTAATTACCGGACTAAATGCTGTTGATTCCTCAATAACACCGATAACGATAAATGGTTCTCCCTTAATATCAATAGTCTTTCCTACCGGGTTGGCGTCTCCAAAAAGAGAATCGGCAGCTACACTATCTATTACCGCAACTTTACGATACTTTTCATAATCGCTGTCTGTAAATCCTCTTCCTCTTTTCATAATGTATCCACAAGTCCCAAGATAATGGGAATCTGCTCCGATAAGCTGTCCGCCTGAAAGTGATGTATCATTATAGTAAATGTAGTCAACCTGTGTACGGGATACATATAAAGATGCATCTTTTACATGGTCAATATCTGCAAGCTGCTGGCGCATATCGTCATCAAGAACCGGGATTCCTTTTGGAATTCCATATTCCATCTCTGCTGGATAGTTTCCTTCTTCTGTAAGCTGTACTGTTGTCGTGTTCGTTCCTGAACCAATCAGGTTTTTCTTAATCTGTTCATTTGTTCCTTTGATTGTTGATACGATAGCAATAATTGCTGCGATACCAATAATGATACCTAACATTGTCAGGAAGGAACGTAGTCTGTGACTCCACACACCCTGAAAAGATAATCTTATATTTTCAAGCATTGTTCTTCCTCCTAATAAATCATTTCGCTATCGTCTTCCGAAATTTTTGTCTTTACTCCTTCTCTTAAATTCTTTCCATAAGGGAAGGCAATATTATCGTCTTCTGTAACACCTGAAACAATTTCGATATATTGTCCATTCATTGTCTTTCCAACCGTTATATACTGTTTTTTCAAGCGTTTTGTCTTCTTATCTCTAAGATACACATAACTCTTCTTATCTTCTGTTCGAATATACGCTTTCTGAAGATATACTGCGTTTTCGTTGGCCGTTCCCATAGATTTCGAACTGTAAGAAACTTCAACACTGCCTCCAGGACTTAGCCCATCTGCATCTTTTATAAATGCAACGATTGGATAATAGGAACTGTTTGGATTAGATGCATCTCCGCCATTACTACTGTCTGCTGTAGGAAAATCAGAAATTTCTTTTACCTCTGCAGTATATTCATCTCCGGTATCACTTGATACACATTTGATTGTTCCACCGACCTTTACACTATCAAGTTCCATCTCGCTGATTGATGTTTTTACATACATTCCATCTGCAGCTTTTACCACGATTGCAGCTGAACCATCCGTTGGAAGTGTTCCCTTGCTGCACGCTGTCGTTACTGTTCCGGCAAGTTTTGCCTTTACTGTTGCCTTATCTACTTCTGCCTTAGCTTCTTTATAACTAATCTGTGCATCATGAAGATCTTCTTTGGCCTGTGCGATATCATCTTCCTTATCAGAAATCGCTGCTTTTAACTCCTCGGCTGTATAGTCGTTATCATCTCCGCCGCTGCTATCTGTTCCGTCATCTATACCATCGCCAGAGCCTGAACCTGAACCATCATCGGAGCCACCTCCATTATTATCATCTCCATCATCACCAGTATCTGCACCTTTTACAATCAGTGTTCTTGAAATCTGCTCTTTGGAAATTCCTTTTACATTCTTTACCTGTGCTGTAATTGTTACAGAAGAAGACGGCTCTCCCTCGTCCACATACAGCCAGACACCTGACTTTGTTTTTGTGATTGTCGTATCTTTTGAGATATTATCACTAAGCTTCCATGTAACTTTACTCTGATCAATACTCTTTCCATCTTCTGTTACAACGGTAAGCAGACATCCATTTCCTGCGGTTACCCTCTTACGATTCTGTTTAAACTTAATCTTTTTGTCTGTAGAAGGAGTTGTTGGATTTTCATGTTCTGTAGTTGGCTTCGATGGGTCATCTTTCTTCACCTTACTCTTTAAATAAGAGATGGTATATCCTGTCCCATCTGCAAGCTCCACTGTAAACTTGCTGGAGGAAGTAATCTCTAATGTATTTGCATTCTCTGTATTCTCATTGTCATAATCTTTTTCGGATGCGTACTCAATAAACTTGGCATTAATACCCTTTTTAATCAAGTCATTCAATAAAGAACCGCTGATTTTTCCACCTTTTTGTAAATAGAAAATGTATTTGCCGTTGGAATCTTTTTGTCCATCCTCTAACTTATCTGCTTTTAAATCTTTGTATGCAGGTCTTATAGTTAAGTTGTCGAAATCTGACACTTTATATAATCCATCTTCCTCTAAATCTGTAAATACTCTGTCTGGATTATATTCATATCTGTTCTTTTCCTTGCCGTTTTCATCAAATTCAATAAACGTAGCATACTTTTTAGAATCATGTAATGACTTAATGACTGAACCTTTTACTCTTCCGTTAACATTTAGATAATAAATATACGCATTACCCGCAGAAGAACCATCTCCACTAGAACTATCTCTCTCACTTACTGATTCTATCGAATTATGTAAAGTTCTTGAATCTCCACCTTCGTTTAACTTATTAACTGTATAATTATCGTTATCATAAACATTAACTTTCGTGTCTGGTGAAAGCTCAAATGTTGCAATTGGATTCTTAGATTCTTCCGATTTATATGAGCGGAACTCTGCATATTTTCCTTCGGAAATAAGCTTCTTGACAAACGCTCCACTAATCGTTCCATTTTTTGTAAGTGTGAAAATAAGTGAATCATCTTCTTTTGTTCCTGCACCGGACGTTGCAGCTTTATCTGCTTCACTACTAACATGATCCCGTAAAACTAACTTTGTCTCTCCAGAGCCGGAGCCACTCTCGGAACCCGAACCACTTCCGGAACCACTCTCGGAACCTGAGCCACTTTCGGAGCCACTCTCGGAACCTGAGCCACTTCCGGAACCACTCTCGGAACCTGAGCCACTTCCGGAGCCGGAATCACTTCCACTTTTAGAGACAGCATTCCCACTCTGTACTTTAACACCAGAACTTGTACTCTCTGTATTTCCATTCGCTTCTGCCACAAGATAACTAAGACTTGTTCCCTTAATAGCAGAAAGATTCACTGAGGCATTCATAACATCACTGTTTCCCGTATTTACGGCACCAACTGTTTTTGTATTTTTAAGCTTTTTCAGCTCTTTTTCCATCTCGGCGATTTCCATTTTAGAAGACTGTATCTGAAGTTTTTGTAATTTCAAATCCAATTCTTTCTCAGAGACATTATATTTTAAAAGAATATCTCCTTTCTTTACTTTATCGCCCTTTTTTACATAGACTTTCTTTACCTTCTGTCCACCATCAATATGAACTTCCTGTATGTAGTCTGAAGTAAGAGTTCCCGTAAGAGAAGTATCTGTATCAAACCAGTCCGAACTGTTCAGCATACTTACCGGGAATACTTTTACTACTGTTTTGTTTCTATTTCTTATAACGACAATGGAAGTAATCCCCACTGCCATCACAAGAACCAGCACTACTGCAAGTAGTATCTTTTTCTTTCCCTTCAAATCAGATCTCTCCTTCCCACTCTTTTACGCCAAAGTCCTGTTCAATTTCTGAAAATACTGCATCATCCTTCGCTTCTTTTTCACTCTGAACTTCGGCCTGCTGCTTTTCTTTTCTTTCCTTGTCTTCCACAATCTCTCCATCAAAAATATGGAGTACTTTCTTCGCATGATTCGCAATATTGGCATCATGCGTAATCATAATAATCGTTACTCCCTCTTCATTCAATTGCTGGAACAGACTCATTACCTGAATACCAGAACGGCTGTCCAGTGCTCCTGTTGGCTCATCCGCAAGAATAATCTTTGGATTATTTACTAAAGCTCTTGCAATCGCTACTCTCTGCTGCTGTCCACCAGAAAGCTGACTCGGCCTAAAATGTACTCGCTCTGCCAGCCCTACTCTCTTTAATGCCTGAAAAGCAATTTCCTTTCGCTTTTTTACCGGCACTCCTGCATAACTTAACGGAAGGGCTACGTTGTCAAGTGCTGTCTGTTTTGGAAGAAGATTGAAACTCTGAAATACAAATCCCAAAGTATTCAAACGTAAATCCGACAGGCGGTTCTCGTTATAATTAACAATAGATTCCCCTTCTAAAAGAAATTCTCCCTTTGTCGGACGATCCAGGCAACCGATAATATTCATCAGTGTTGTCTTTCCAGAACCAGAAGGTCCCATAATTGCCACATATTCGCCCTCATCAATAGAGATATTTACATCTTTAAGAACTGGTATGACAATCTTATCCTGTAAATAATTCTTATAAATATGTTTTAGTTCCAAAAGCATATGCTATATGTCCTTTCCTGACGGGAATCCTTATTCCCCAAAGTCCGCAATATCACTATCACTTGTTCCACTGTTACCAGAATCTGAGCTATCACTTCCAAAATCTGCACCGTCACTCAGACTTCCATCATCAGAGCTGTCATATGTATCCGCACTATCACTGTAATCTGAATAATCCTCTCCCACATCTGAAGTATCTTCAGATGCATCTGAACCAAATGACTCTGCATCATCATTCTCCTGCTCATCTCCATAACCAGATGTATTATCTTCCGGACTTACCTTTGTAACTTTCATGCCTTCTTTTAATGTACTGTCGTCACATGCAATGTAATCACTTGTTTTAAGGCCGCTCTTTACTTCATACTCATCAAGATTCTCATCGTACTCTCCAACCTGAATCTCATGAAGCTTTAACTTATTATGAGAATCGAGCCATACATAGTATTTGTTATTATTTTTCTTTATGTAAGCAGATGGCAGCCACATACCCTCTTTCTGCTCGTCCTGTCCATTATCCTGTTCTATAAGGACATGCTGTCCCATCATCAAATCCTTATCATTATCTAACTTCACATAAAAGTTATACTTAGAGGCAGTTTCTCCTGTACTGCTTTCATCATCTGTATAGCCATCTGAATAATCAGAGCTGCTGTCACTGGTATCATCTGCCGTCGTATCCGTCTTAATGCTGCTGATTGTTCCTTTCCAGGTCTGGGAATTATCCACTCTTGAACGAACAATAACTGGATCTCCCTCGTTAAGACTCCATACATTCGTCTCACTGACAGTTCCCTTAATTCGGTAATTACCTACCGCAAGAATTGTCATGTAAGAGGAATCATCTGAACTTCCATCACCAGAATCCGAGCCGTCATCCGAACTATCATCCGAAGAGGAAGTCTCTAAAGATGCATTTACTTTCTTTACAAGACCATTCATCTTACTTTTTACTGTTGCATCTTTAATGTTCTTCTCTAACAACTTAATTGACTCTTTATTGGACTTAATCGTATACTGATCTTTTTTAATTGTTGTCTGAGCCGTTAAAATCTGTGTCTGAAGCTGAATCTTCTCACTGGCACTTGCAGACTTCAAATCAGACTGATAAGACTTAATATCCTTTGTCAACTGTGTAATCTCATTCTGTAAAGTCTCCTGCTCAAGTTCTTTCTTTTCTTTAGAAAGCTTTAACTCCTGTGTGTTGTACTTAAAGAGCTTATCTCCCTTCTTTACCTGATCCCCTACATTAACATAGCGTTTCTCTACAGATAAATCAGACTGTAATGTAATCTTCCATGACTTCTCTGCATCAACAGTTCCTGTATAACGGTTATTCGCACCACCAGCAGTTCCCAGTCCTGTAATCTCACGAACAGACTCCACATAAGCCTTGCCCTCACTTGTTCCTCCGATATTGCGAATCACAAAAAAAACAACAGCGATCACTATGACTGCTGCCGTACCACAGATAAGCGCCAGCTTCTTCTTGGAAAACTTCTTCTTCTCCGGCTCCTGCAAAATAATGGCATCGTCATCGCTTAACAGACTTTCTTCCTCTTCCTTAGTACCTTCAAGCTTCTCCGTACCACCAGATTTTTCCTCTTCTTTCTTCTTGCGATGGAAAAATCCCCGTTTCTTCTCTGGCTTCTCTTCTTCCTGTAACTCTTCTAATTCTTTATCATATTCGTCTTCATCGAAATTACTGTCATCCTCGATATATCCCATATCGTCCTCATACAGATTGATTTCTTTTTTCTTTTTCCTGTGGAAAAATCCTTTCTTCTCTTCCTTATCATTTGTGGATGAATCTAAATTCGTCTCATCCATAAATTCCTGCCCATTCTTCTTCCGAAACATAACAACCTCCTTAATATCTTTTATAAAAAGCCTAGAGTATGTTTGAAAAATCATTCCTGCAATCTGCACGCCCCAATTTGCATTTTTCAAACACGCTCTGGCAAAGCTTTAAGATAGTCACTTGAAACTTATTTTGTTATGATAGCACAATTACTCTGAAAAATCATCAAACATCACAATAAATTAAAAGAATGTTCACAATTACGGAACATTTTTATATTCTGCATGTTCTGTAAAAAGAATCTTATTTAAAAATTCTTAAATCTGCCTGAGAATATTGTACCACATCTTCATTATACATGGTAGAAGGTTACTTTGACTTCTTAATATTTATTAAGAATATTTTTTGAATTCTTTCTACTATTTTATCCAATTATTTTACTCAGTAAAGCACCTAACAATTGTATGACGAAGTCTCTCACTTAATTTTCTAAAACATTTGACATTCTATTCTTTTTTCTTTATAATACATAGTGGATTTTTATGGTTTTCTTTACATTATAATAAATGTAAACCATTAATTTAGGAGGTAATTTGATGAATCAGGTATATGATGTTATTATTATTGGCTGCGGTGAAGCTGGTATTTATGCCGGTTACGAACTTAGTTTAAAAAATCCTTCCTTAAAGATTGGTGTTTTTGAACAGGGAAGGGATATTTATAAAAGAAGCTGCCCTATTGTAGCAAAAAAGGTAAAGCAGTGTATCAACTGTAAAGTCTGCGATACTATGTGCGGCTTTGGTGGTGCTGGTGCATTTTCTGACGGTAAATTTAACTTTACTACAGAATTTGGCGGCTGGCTTACTGATTATATGGATCATGATGAAGTTATGGAACTGATTCATTATGTAGATGATGTAAATGTAGCTCACGGTGCTACTACTAGCTATTTCTCTACAACAACTCCAGAAGCACAGGCTCTTGCAAAAAAGGCTCTTGAATTCGACCTTCATCTTTTACAGGCACAGTGCAAACATCTTGGTACAGAAAAGAATCTTATGATTCTTACAAATATTTATGAAGATTTAAAAGATAAAATGGATTTCCATTTTAATACTGCTATTTCTGAGATTAAAACCTGCTCAGAAGGTTATGAACTTGTAACAGAAAAAGGGGATGTCGCACGTTGTCAGTATTTAATCGCTGCTCCTGGACGAAGCGGTGCAGAATGGTTTGCAAACCAGTGTAAGAATCTTGGAATTAAGCTTATTAACAATCAGGTAGATATCGGTGTTCGTGTGGAACTTCCGGCACGAGTATTTGAACATATCACAGATGTCGTATATGAGTCAAAACTTGTCTACCGTACAAAACAGTATGGTGACAGCGTCCGTACTTTCTGTATGAATCCTTACGGACACGTTGTTGCTGAAAATGTAGAAGGAATTAACACGGTAAATGGTCATTCTTACTCTGATGCTTCTCTTCGCAGTGAGAATACAAACTTTGCCCTTCTTGTTTCCAACCGTTTTACAGAACCATTTGATGAGCCATATCGTTATGGTAAGCACATTGCTTCCCTTTCTAATATGTTAGCTGGCGGCGTGCTTGTACAGCGTTTCGGTGACCTGGTAAAGGGTATCCGTACAAATGAACATCGTTTAAGCCAGTCTTTCGTAAAGCCTACACTGACTGCTGCTGTTCCTGGAGATTTATCTTTGGCACTTCCAAAGCGTCAGCTTGATGATATTATTGAGATGATCTATGCCCTTGATAAAGTAGCTCCTGGTACTGCAAACTATGACACTCTTTTATATGGTGCAGAAGTCAAATTCTACTCTTCCCGTTTAGAGTTAAGCCACGAACTTGAGACAAAACTTCCTGGATTCTTCGCTATCGGTGATGGCGCAGGAACGACAAGAGGACTTGCACAGGCGGGGGCTTCCGGAATTAAGGCCGCAAGAGCGGTACTCGCAAGACTTTAAATCCTGATTTGTAGAGCGAAACAGACGCCCGAAAGAGAGCCTATCCCCTATATTTGTGACTTTAGTCGTGGCGGTTTGAATACTCGCTTACACGCGCTCGTATCCAAACCTTGCTCCGAGGCCACAAATATAGGGAATAGGCTCTCTTTGCAGGCTGACTGTGGATGCTGGTACAAAATCAGAATTCCTATTTCTTCTGTCCCCATTCCCAGATTTTTTTCAACTGATTTGTAATCTGATGCACGAAACCATTCTCTTCCAGCGGGCTGACTTTGGCTACCTGAACAAATTATCTACCATAGTTAGAACTTACTCTAAGACGTATTTATATATATTACTGGATTCAGATGCTCTGTTCGTTCCAGTCCTGCAAGTCTGTTGAAAGATTTGCTGTATAAGGCAGGATTGATTTTTCAAATACACAAATTACATGACAGTTTATACGGCACGTATCAGTCCTTTGAAATTCTATTTTTCAAGTCTTCTATCTCGCCTGTCTTATTCCACAAATTTTTCCATGGATTTGACTCAAATATTAAACTTCATAACACATCAAAAAATATGAGATTTATGAATATAATACTAGAGCTATAAATAACCTAATTACCCTAGCAGCAAAAAAACAGCTCCCAAAAAGAGAAGATACCCTATATTTGTGGCCTTAGAGTGAGGAGTGAATATGAGCCGTTAAGCGAACATTCACCCCGCAGTGATAGAGTCACAAATATAGGGTATCTTCTCTCTTTGGGAGCGTCAGCCTTGCCTGCGGCAAATTCTATTTATCGTATTCTTCGTAGCCCTTATAGAGCTCAAATTCCTCAATAATAGATTCTTCCGGTGCCTTTGTCATCAGACTCACTACCACGATAAACAGTAAGCTGATAATAAATCCAACAACGAGAGAATATAATCCTGTTGCTACATATGGAGTCTGACCTCCGATAATCGGGATATAATCCCAGATAATCACGGTTAAAGCTCCAGAAAGAAGTCCTGCGATAGCTCCTGGAAGGTTAGTTCTCTTCCAGAAAAGACTCATTACTACTAATGGGCCGAATGCAGCACCAAGTCCTGCCCAGGCATCGGATACGAGTGCCATGACGGAGCTGTTTGGATCCCATGCAATAATGAAAGCAAGGGCTGCAACAATAATTGTTGTGATTCGTCCGATATTTAATACTTCCTTATCACTTGCACTTGGTTTAAAAATCCCCTGATAAATATCTGCGGATACTGAGGATGAGCATACAAGAAGCTGTGAATCAGCTGTGGACATGATTGCTGCTAAGATACCACAGATAAAGAGACCTCCAATAAATGGAAGGTTAATCTTATTTGTAAATGTTTCCTGAATCATCTGGATGAATACAGATTCTGTAGATGGTGCGCCTGCTGTTTCTCCAAGAATCATTGGAAGAAGGTAAGCTCGACCTACTACTCCGATCACTACAGCAAGAGTAAGGGAAATTACTACCCACACGATTGCGATCACAGATGACTTACGAAGTTCTTTTTCATTCTTGATTGCCATGAAACGGATGAGGATATGTGGCATTCCGCAGTATCCAAGTCCCCAGGCAAGGTTAGAGATGATCTCAATCGGTGTGATAGCATGATCTCCGTTGTACATAAGACTCATATAATGCTCAGAGTTCACACCACTTTGTGCTAATAAAGAGGAGAAATCTCCACTTACATAACCCCATGCGATAATCGGTACAATCAAAAGGGCAATAAGCATCATTGTTCCCTGTACAAAGTCTGTTGTACATACAGCGAGGAATCCCCCCATAAATGTGTAGATCAGGATAACAGCTGCTCCGATAAATAATGCCACATGATAATCAATACCAAATACGGTGTTGAAAAGCTTTCCTCCTGATGCCAGCGCAGAAGCGGTGTATACTAAGAAGAAAACAACGATAATCGCAGAAGAGATTCCTAACAAAATCTTCTTTTCATCATGATAACGATTACCAAAAAATTCTGGCAGAGTCATTGAGTTATTTGCTACGATGGTGTAGGCACGAAGCGGTTTTGCAATGATTAACCAGTTTGCGATTGTTCCAAGTCCAAGACCTATAGCAATCCATGCCTGCCCTGTACCCAGCGCATAAATGGAACCTGGAAGTCCCATAAGAAGCCATCCACTCATATCGGATGCCTGTGCAGATAAGGCTGCAACCGGGCCGGACAGTCCTCTGCCGCCTAAGAAATAGTCATCAGCCCCTGTTGTTTTTTTCATACACCAGACGCCAATTCCAATCATCAGCAGTAAGTACACGCCAAAGGCGCATAATATTGCGGTTGTTGTTGACATACTTTGTCCTCCTGTTTTTCTTTTTATTTATTCATCATACAAATTTTTGTATAACAATCTCACTTTATCTTTATGGAATTCGTACTCCTCTGACTGATTTAAGGTAATATTTTCATTCGTCACGCTAACTTGATGAACGGTAATCTTATCCCCTTCTTTTACAGCACTTTTTGGAATCTCTAAGACACTGCTACTCTCTTTTTTCGAGGCAGCACGCACTCCATTTACAAAGACACGGCTTGCATCTGTAAAGTTATTTCCAAGTAACAGATAATCATCTCTGTCTTCTTTTATCTCCGTAATTTCTACAGGACTCAGGCTGTAGTTAATCTTCGTCGGCTCTAAGGACTTTTTATCCTCTCTTACAAAGTTACTTCCATAAAGCATATCATATTGTAAAAGCTTTAAGTTTTTACGGTATTTCTTATCCTCTTCCATTGTCTGATGGTATTCATTTAAGAATCCATTATGAATTCCTACTTCTTTTAACACTTTAGACGCAAGCTGCCAGGCTTCTACTTTCCCGGACTGCTTCTTTTTATTCTCTTTGTTATATCCAAAGTTATCCCAGATAAAATATGGTGTCTCATATTTGGAATTCGTTTTTAAATCTTTGCTTTCTAAATTCATTCCCGGCAAATGGTCTCCATATGCGATAACCATTACATCTTCAGGATAATCCGAAAGCTTGTCCGTCAAATCTCTAATGAAATCATCCATCTCCCTTGTCTGATTTACATAGTATGTAAACTGATTGAGATAACTCTGACTCATTCCCTCACCAGAAACAGTAATCGGAGAACCACTCTGGTCATCAGTCGGATAATCTCCATGCCCCTGCACAGAAATCGTATAAATAACATCTTTCTTCTTCGTCTGATTTAACGTATCCATAATGTACGTTGGCAGAATGGAATCCTTTGCCCAGCCCACTTCATTCCTGCTCTTTACATCCATATTTTCAATGGTAATAAAATTATCAAATCCAAGATTGGAAAAAACAGCATCTCTGTCGTAAAAAGAAGCATTATTATTATGAATCACACTGGACTCATAATTTCTCTCCTTTAACCAGTAAGCAACACTGTCACAGGTTGTCTTGTGGAGGATACTTCGGTATGGGTACTCTCCTGTACCAAAATAATCCATGTTCATTCCTGTAATCACTTCAAATTCTGTATTAATTGTCCCCGCTCCATATACAGGAACTTTCAAATACCCGGAGGTATATTCTTTCTGAATCTTATGAAATGTCGGAATCGGGTCTTCCGAAACTTTTAAATTCTTTACGGTTGTCGCATCGAAAAAGGATTCTAACTGAATAAAAATAATATTCGGTTCCCGTACATCTTCTGTTTTTTCCGATTGTTTTTGCTTCTTTTCTGCCTTTTTGACCTTTTTCTTTATACCTTTTACCGTATCTCTCGAATAGTTGATCGGACGGTCAATTCCTGTATCTATCGCTGTCACACAAAATCCATAGGCAACCCCATAATCTTTATATCCAGCTATCAGGTTATCAAACTTCTTGATAAGCATTCCCTTGCCGACACCGACATATGTTACTGCACAAAAACACACTACTGTAACTGCTGTATATAAAAATCCGGAGAAAACACCTTTAAACTTCTTATCCTCCGATGAATAGAGGTAAAGACACACAAGGCCTCCTACTCCAATCACCAGCAAAATAACAATCGCTACAATCTGCCATACCTCAAGATAGCTGCTGAGAATCGGCAGTACCGACTTCACTAACGTAAGGTCTACCGCTGTAAACGGTGTCTTTCTGTCACTTAGCACAATGCCATTCGCAATCGCCACAAGACTCCAGCAGCCAGTGATAAATACATACGCAAAAATCTTTTTCTTTACTAAAAATACAACCGATAAACATAAAAATATAATAAATCCATTATAAAGAAATACAAATGTTCTCTCCTGAACAAACGAGAACACCTCACTTACTGATCTTCTCTCTGTAAATTCCAAAAGAAGATTCAGACAGAGAGTAAGAATCAGATTAAGAATGAGAACTCTGCAGTTTGATGAGTCCTTTATTCTCTCCCATATATTTTTCTCTCCCATAGTTACTCCTTGTCTATTCCTTTGCTGTCCTTTGTATCTGCATTGCCTGTACAATAAATCGTCCGGCTTCCGAAGAAGAAGTACAGGTGGACAATGTCAGCATATTTTCTGTACTGCCTGTCTTTGTTCCAAGATGATAGAGCGACTTTTCTACTGCCGTCTTTAAATAATCTGCATAGTCCTCTTCGGTGGCAAATTCTATTGTATAGACATCGGCATCTACATTCACATCAATTTCTCTTGCCGCAAAAACCTGATACTCTATCTCTTCTTGTGGTGTGATAATCCATATCTTCTGATGGTCTTTATAATCGGCATCTGCATTATAACTGGTATCATAATGCTTCTTTAACATACCAAACATCTGACCATTCTTCAAGTTATGCCCATAAACAATACTGTTTTCTGAAGAAAAATCTGCCTCACATCCCGCATCTAAAAAGATAGCTCCAATAAAACTATCCTTTCCTTCAAAGGTTCTGTGAAGATAGGAAGTATTGTCCGTTGTCTGGACAATCGGATAATTAATACCAGTTCCCTTAATATAAATCCATGCTTTTACATCAGGATTTATCCTGGCAAGTGCATCAAAATCCACCTGAACCGGACAAGTATCCGGTCCTGACTTTTTCTTCTTCTTTTTATCAGAATCCTTTTTTTCCTTTACATACTGCCTTAACTGCTCATACTCTTTTCTTCCACCATGATAATTATTGTAATATCCCCACAGTTTCCACGCAGCAACACAAAAAACAACAATACACAATAGAAGAAGCAGATTTGAGAAAAATCCGCTCCCTTTTCTTTTTTTCTTTCTGCTCATAAGCACACCTATTTCAGACGAAGAGGCAGTCCGCTGATGGCTACATAAACTTCATCACTTAATGAAGCAAGCACCTGATTGGCCTTTCCTGAAATATCACTGAAAATTCTTCCAAGGCGGTAAGATGGTACAATGCTCATTCCTACTTCATTGGATACAATGATAAGTGTTTTATCCTCATCACGAATTGCCTTTACAAGGTTGGTCAGTTCCTTAATAACCTCACTCTCAAGCTTCTCCACCTCAGAAGCAGAAATCTTATCGAAATCTCTCTCCTCTTCTTCGAACAAAATATTCGTGATCATAACAGTGACACAGTCAAGAAGAATGGTATTCTTTTCCGTATTTTTTACAACCTCACCAAGATCGCGGTATCCTTCATAAGTTCCCCATTCCGGATCACGTCGCTCCTGATGCATACGGATACGCTCCTTCATGTCATCATCAATCGGAATCGCTGTCGCAAGGTAAAGAACACTGCGCTTGCCATATTCCTTTGCCTTCTGCTCTGCAATCACGCTCTTTCCACTTCGGCTTCCACCGGTAACCATAATAACCTTTGACATAACTCTTCCTCCTTAAAATATCCGGGATAATTCTTCTCAAATCCCCCGGTTACTTAAATATTTCAGGTTGCTTGAACATTTTGTATAAAATATTGCACAAAATAGATTCCTTTGAAAACGCTTTATTCCTTCGAAGGTTGTGGGTCGAGGACAGAAATCTCGCCCCGCATAATAAATCCCATCGTGATAAATACTGTCACAATCATAAGCACAAAACTATCTATCATGTATCCAAGTGCTATATTCGCGCTTCCGATAACCGCCGCCAGCGTTCTGGCATAGACCGCAATGTAAAAGGACTCTGCCATTGATACAATCTTACCCTCTGTCGTTCGGACACTTCCCCTGCATATAAGGGCAAATGCCAACGCTACCAAAAGATACTGTACTGCCTTCGTTATAAGAAGTACCACCAAATAGAATACAAGAAACATATAAAATGCTGGAAGCATCTCTGCTAATCCCTTATTATTCAACTTCCAATTTTTAAACTGAGAAAGTACAATCTGCTGATTTCCACCTGGCATCTTAATTAAAATGTTCTTCTTTCCAACTAAAAGTTCCTGTACATAATCAGACTTAAAATCCGACTCCTTAAATTCTTCAACTGACGAATCTGCCTTGATATGAACAACCCCGCCTATTGTAAAATCAATCGGACTCTCACTCTGAAAATATCCTTTTTCTAAAGTAAACTTCGGGATACGGTTTAAAACCAGATTTTCTAAACCACCGACACTCGCCGTCCATGCCGCAAATGGAATCACATTCTCGATAAGTACGAGAAACATGACAAGCACAGCTACATAACCGACAAATGCTCCCTTTTTCTTCTTAATCAGTTCTTTATACTGAGATGGATGGATGCAGGCAATCACATACTGCCACAAAAATCCAATCTTACTCTCCTGCTGCATCATCTTCCCCCTATACCGGATATACAATAGAGGCGGCAATCTCGTCTGCCTTTTCTTTGCTAATCAATACTTCAATTAACTTCAGTGCAAATGCAATCGCTGTACCTACTCCCCGGCTTGTTACTACATTACCATCAACAGCAACCGGCTCTTCTGTATACTCTCCCACAGGAATTCCGTCAAGACATCCCGGATAACTGGTTGCCTTTCTGTCCTTTAAAAAGCCAAGTCCGCCAAATACAGATGGTGCCGCACAGATTGCTGCTACCCACTTACCAGCCTCATACTGCTTTTTTAAAAGTTCTGCAAGACCCTCATGGTCTCTTAAATAATTCGTTCCCGGCATTCCTCCCGGAAGTACGAGCATATCTGCCTCTTCCTTAATATCTTCTATTAAAATGTCTGTATTCACAGAAATATTACGTGCTCCTGTTATCTTTGTTCTTCCCATAATGGAAACCATCGTCACAGAAACACCAGCTCTTCTCAATAAATCTACTGCCGTAAGCCCTTCTACTTCCTCAAAACCATCGGCACAAAATACATATACTGAACGCATCATAAGCCTCCTTTACTTTGTTAATAAATTCATTATCCTTAATAATATCCTACTTGCACCTTTTTATCAAGCTTGGTCATACTTTTTTCACTTTATTTCTCCTAAAAATATGATATTATATAGTAATACATTGTTATCGACTGTTATTTTTTAATTAAAATAATATTTTAGGGAGGATGAACATGGAAATTGAAAGAAAGTTTTTAATAAAATCTTTACCCGACAATTTAGAAAGTTATTCCTGTGATACTTTAATTCAGGCATACATTTCCACAGAACCCGTTATCCGTGTCAGGCAAAAAAACGAAGATTATATTCTCACCCTGAAGTCTGCTGGATTACTCGCCAGAGAAGAAATTGAAATGCCACTTACAGAAGAATCTTTCAAACATCTGCTTTCAAAAAAAGATGGCATTTCTATCAAAAAGAAACGGTATAAAATTCCAGATACCCCTTACTTAATCGAACTTGACGTATTCGAGGGCGATTACAATGGATTTTGCATGGCAGAAGTAGAATTTTCGGATATAGACAGTGCCAATGCTTACAATGCTCCTGCCTGGTTCGGCCCGGAAGTTACAATGGATTCCCGTTTTCATAATTCCAGTTTAAGCAAGAGAAATCCAGCGGAAGTTCAGGAATTTCTGGAATTAATCCAGAAGATGTAATATGATTATAAGAATTTCGAAATTGTAACACAATTTTAAGAATAATTAATATCATTTTTCTTGAAAATGTATTATAATGTTACTGTTTTGTAACTCTATAAATTTATATAGTCTAGTTACAAATCCGGGTCACACAAAGGGAATCTCATAAATATGATTCTTTTGTTCTTTTGTAGGCAAAACCACTATCTTCAGATGCTGGAAATTGACTATAATACAGCCCACGCGCAAATCTACTGCGCGATTTATCATTAAATTAATTTTAAGAAAGGAGATTATTCACGAATGAGTGATACACAGACAACAAATGTCACACCAGACAGTTCAACAACAAGAAACCGCCGCAGTGACAAAAAGTCCTCTAAGACAGGTAAGATTGCCGCAGCCGTTATTGTTGTTTTACTTCTTGCCGTTTACGGCGGTGGTGTTTACTATTATTCCAGCCATTTTCCACATAACACATTAATCAACCATGTAAAAGTCGGGGAGATGGATGTAACCAAAGCTGAGAAAACATTTACAGATGACCTTGCATCTCATAAGATTTCTTTAAAAGAAAAGGAACGTACAGAAGTTATTGATGCTAACGATGTCGGAACAGTCATCAATGTCGGCAGCCAGATCAGTGACTTACAGGATTCCATGAATCCATGGTTATGGTTCACAAATCTGTTTGGTTCCAAACACTATACTGTTAAATTAGATGTAACTTACGATGAAACCAAATTGGAAAAAGTTATTAATAATCTTGCATGTTTCAAAAAAGAAAATGTAACTGCACCAAAGAGTACTTACATAAAAGCAGGAGACAGCCAGTTTGAAATTGTCCCTGAAGTTCTTGGTAACACTGTAAAGAAAAAAGCTCTCATCAAGTTAATTGGAAAGGACCTTTCCACAGGAATCACAAAGATTGACCTTGAAAAAGAGAATCTTTACAAACTTCCAAAATATTATGCAAAAGATAAGGTCGTAACTGATGCCCTCGCAAAAGCAAACAAATACGCTGGCGGCACTATCACTTATGATTTTGATTACACAACAGAGACACTTGATTATGAAACATCCAAAGACTGGGTTAAAATCTCCAAAGACTTTAAAGTAACATTAGACGAAAGCAAAGTTGGAGACTATATTGAAAAACTCGGCTCCAAATACAATACAATGGGATCCTCCCGTCCTTTCACTACCGCTTACGGCTCTAAGATCAATGTATACGGCGGTGACTACGGCTGGAAGATTTATTTCGATAAAGAAAAAACCAAACTTATCAAAGAAATCAAGTCCGGTAAAGATGTAGAAAGAGAACCTGTATACTCCTACAAAGCCAAATGCAGAAAGTCAGCTAAAGATGATATCGGTGACTCTTATGTAGAAGTAAGCATCTCCAATCAGGAAGTATGGCTCTACATTAACGGAGAATGTAAAGTAAACTCCTCCGTTGTAACTGGTGACCCAACAAGGGGACATCAGACTTATACAGGCGTTTATGCAATCACTTATAAACAAAAAGATGCTACCTTAACAGGACCAAACGCTGGTGGCGGCTCCTATTCCTCTCATGTAAACTTCTGGATGCCATTTAATGGTGGTCAGGGACTCCATGATGCAGATAGCTGGAGAAGTTCTTATGGCGGTTCTATTTACAGAGGAAGCGGTTCTCATGGCTGTGTTAACTGCCCTTATTCTACCGCAGCGACTCTTTATAAATATGTAGATGCAGGATTCCCTGTTATCGTTTACTAAACAGTTAATCACTTTTTATTTGTTAATGACATAAAATATCCCCACCGGGTGGAGTGTTGCTCTACATTGGTGGGGATATTTTTTTGATTTGCCGCAGGCAATGCAGACGAGACAGACGAACTCCAGAAGATAAATAAAGCCTATTTGTGACTTTGGTCGCTGCGGTTTAAATGTTCGCTTATGCGCTCGCATCCAACCCTTGCTCCGAGGCCACAAATAGGCTTTATTTATCTTCTGGAGTTCTGCTCGTTGGCAGCTTGGAAAATCAGTTAGGGGGAGCTTTAAGAAAGATGACAGGAGATATAAAAATTCCGGGAAATGAAAACTTATTGGATTGACTCTTAAACGATTGTCATAATAGTATAGCATTTTATAATTGCCATTTTCTCTATTAACTTAAAAATTAAAATTACTTATAGTTTATCTCTCAAAAACATAAGTTCTGACTTTTCTTCAACAACCAAAGCACAGCTCTCAGTAAATAAAAGAAACTATATTTGTGGCCTCGGAGCAAGGTTTGAATACGAGCGTGTAGAAGCGAGTATTCAAACCGCCGCGACTAAAGTCACAAATATAGTTTCTTTTATTTACTGAGAGCGTCTCCTTTGCTGCGCAAAACAAATCCCTAAGCTTTTTTTATGAATTTATTTCCACATTTCGGACAGGTAATCTCCACCTTTCCCTTTCCTTTTGGAACTCGGAGTTTCTGCTTGCAAACCGGGCATTTGAAGAAGCGAAATAACTTGGCCTCTGCCTGTTCCTCACGCTTTTCAATAATATTCTCACACAATGGACGAGCCAGCTTAAGGAAGCATTCATTTTCATGCGCTCTTCTTTCATGGTTGCGTGAAAATACCCGAAAAATGCAGCCTAACAGCGGAAGATAACTAATTAAATTAAAGTTATTTACTGCCTGCGACGGCCACATGCCTGTAACCAGATTCAGGATAACACTAATGAACAGCAAGAAGCTGGACATTCCATCAAAACCGTATATTTCATCAAAAAAACTTCCTAACCGTTTCATCCCCAACAATCTCCTTTTGTCTATTGAATCAGTGAAAAGAATCCGGCACTTAATGTCATCATAATAACTCCGGCAAGTAAAACTCCGCACATAGCTGCGAGTACGCTTGATTTAAAGTCCATCTTTAAGAAACTTGCTGCCAGTGTTCCTGTCCATGCTCCAGTTCCCGGAAGTGGAATTCCTACAAATAAAAGTAATGCAACAAAGAGTCCTCTTCCTGCAGTTGTCTGTAACTTTTCTCCGCCTTTTTCGCCTTTTGCTGTGCACCAGCGGCAGAACTTACCGATTATACTTGGCATATTGCTTCCGATTTCGAGTACCTTTCTTGCAAATAAATAGATAACTGGTACTGGAAGCATATTTCCTATGATTGCAATGACATAAGAAGGAATCAGTGGAAGTCCTACTGCCTGTGAATAAGGAATCGCTGCTCTTAGTTCTGCAATCGGAACCATTGAAATTAAAAATACTGTTAAATAATGTTTGATCATCTTATCTTCCTTTTTTATTTTTTTACTATTCCAAATCATACAATTACAGACAAACTATTTTTCCTTTTAACACAACGGTATTTTGAAAATTAGTAGTTCGGATAGTTATATCCAAAATTGCCTCACTTTTAAGATTTTGAATGATTTCACGAATAGCATCATCAGACTTTATGATTTATATATCTGACAGAGATTTGCAATGTTTCGCTCCAAATAATACTACACATTATTCGTCCCGTCAATTACAGTAATTTACGAATTATGTCGGTATTGGAGCTTTATTTTATACATACATTACAATTTATATTATTTTTTCAACAAAGAATGCTTCATCACCTGAATAAATTCTTTATTATTTTTTGTCCGTTTGAAGAAGTTAAGTATCTGCTCCATATTTTCTTCTGCGCGGTTTCCGGACATTTCTCTGTGAAGGGCGTATACAATTTCCTGTTCTTCTTTGGATAAGAGAAGGTCTTCTCGTCTTGTTCCAGAACGCTGGATATTGATTGCCGGGAAAATTCTCTTTTCTGCCAGTTTACGGTCTAATACAAGCTCCATGTTACCGGTTCCTTTAAATTCTTCGAATACAACGTCATCCATCTTGCTTCCAGTCTCAACAAGTGCAGTTGCAAGGATAGTAAGACTTCCGCCTTCGCGCATATTTCTTGCTGCTCCAAAGAATTTCTTTGGCATATAGAGCGCTGCCGGATCAAGACCACCGGAAAGTGTTCTTCCACTTGGAGGTACAAGAAGATTATATGCTCTTGCTAATCGTGTAATACTGTCTAATAAAATAACGACATCCCGTTTATGTTCTACAAGACGTTTTGCACGTTCTAATACCATTTCAGATACTCTTTTGTGATGCTCTGGAAGTTCATCAAATGTGGAATAAATGACTTCTGCATTTGGTCCCTCAATGGATTCTCTGATGTCTGTTACTTCTTCCGGGCGCTCATCAATAAGAAGAACGATAACTTTCATATTTGGTCTTGTCGCTGTGATGCTTCTCGCAATCTGCTTTAATAACGTAGTCTTTCCTGTCTTTGGCTGAGAAACGATCATTCCTCGCTGTCCCTTTCCGATTGGAGAAAGGAGATCAACCATACGCATGGAAAGCGGTGCATTTTCCGTTTCAAGACTTATTCTCTCATTCGGAAAAATTGGTGTTAAATCTTCAAAGTTCTTTCTTTTTGCTGCGTCAAATGGTTTATATCCATTGACAGACTGTACATATAATAAGGCACTATACTTTTCATTTTGTGTTTTAATACGGATATTTCCTACTAAAATATCACCGGTCTTTAAATTGAAACGGCGAATCTGTGATGGAGAAACATATACATCATTCTCTCCTGGCAAATAATTCTCACAACGAATAAATCCATAGCCATCCGGCATTACTTCTAAAATACCGTCTGCCATATTTCCACTGTCTAAACTGGATAATTCGCTTTTCTTATTTTCTTTTCCTGCATTTTCATCATTCGCACTATTTACACTATTTCCATTTTCTCTGTCATTATGGTGATGTACTTTTTCTTTTTTCTCTGATTCCTGCGGTTTTTGCTGTGTTTTTCTTATATTATCTTCTGTTTTGCTATTCTCTTCTGTTTTGACTCTCTTTTCCGCTTTAGGTTCTCCTTCTGTTTTTATACCATTTTCTGATTTAGCGTTTTTCTCTGTTTTTATACCATTTTCTGATGTGGTATTTTTTTCTGATTTTATACTTTCTTCTGCCTTTGTCTGTATACTTTTATTTTCACTCGCTATAATCCGCTCTATTAACTGATTCTTTTTCAATGTACTTACCCCACGGATACCTTTTTCCTTCGCATATGCCTTCAATTGAAGGAGTGTCATTTCTTTAAAATTCATTCTTACCTCCTAAACATTTAAACATTTTCCTGTAAAGAACTTTATAATCAAATTTTGATATTCAAACGACCAAAGATTCCCACTTGATTTTCTTAATAACTTTTATATTCTTCTAAATATTTTATATTTTTTGTCGCAAAAAAGCTACTTGTTCCTATGCCGTTCTCTTTGTAAGGCCAATTTATCTTTATTATCACTAAATTCAGCATTTTCTCTACTCTGATAAAGCATGAAAGTCCTCTTTCTATGCATATATACAACTATCATTTTAAATCAATTGGGAAATCAAAAGATTGTAACTAAAAATATGATGTAAACTCGAAAAAAAATCTCTTCTTCGCATCAAATTATTAAGACGAATCAGAATTGTCTTTTCTATAATAGCACAAACTGGGAAGAAAACAACCTGTTTTTGAGAAATATTTGATTGCAGAATGCGAAAACCGATGCTAGAATATATTTTGGGAAAGGACGGAATTAATTATGACAAATAAAGAAAAAGCTTTAGAAATGCACAAACAATGGAACGGTAAACTTTCTGTAGAAGCCAAATGTCAGGTAGCTTCCGCAGAAGATCTCGCGATTGCTTATACACCTGGTGTTGCAGAACCTTGTCGTGCTATCGCAAAAAACCCAAAAGAAGCCTACACATACACAATCAAGTCAAATACCGTTGCCGTTGTATCAGACGGAAGCGCTGTACTTGGTCTTGGTAATATCGGTGCCCTTGCTGCCATGCCTGTTATGGAAGGAAAGGCTGCCCTTTTTAAAGAATTCGGCGGTGTGAATGCATTTCCTATCTGTTTAGACACACAGGATACAGAAGAAATCATTGAAACTGTTGTAAGAATCGCCCCTGCTTTTGGCGGTATTAACTTAGAAGATATTGCAGCTCCACGCTGTTTTGAAATAGAAGAACGTCTTGACAAGATGCTTGACATTCCTGTTTTCCATGATGATCAGCATGGTACAGCCATCGTTGTTCTTGCAGGAATTATCAACGCTCTTAAAGTTGTCGGCAAACAAAAAGAAGATTGTAAAGTAGTTGTTAACGGTGCCGGTTCTGCCGGAATCGCTATCGCAAAGATGCTTTTATCTTACGGATTTAAAGATCTTACGCTCTGTGACCGTCAGGGAATCTTATGCTCCGGCGACCCATCCTTAAACTGGATGCAGGAGAAAATGACACAGATTACCAATCTTTCTCATAAGACTGGGACTCTTGCAGATGCGATGAAAGGTGCCGATATTTTTGTTGGTGTATCCGCTCCTGGCATCATAAGCCAGGATATGGTCCGTTCTATGGCAAAGGATTCTATTTTATTTACTATGGCAAATCCAGACCCTGAAATCCTTCCTCACCTTGCAAAAGAAGCAGGGGCAAAGGTTGTTGGAACTGGTCGTTCTGACTTCCCAAATCAGGTAAATAACGTGCTTGTATTCCCTGGAATTTTCAAAGGTGCTTTAGAAGGCCACTCTACACATATCACTTCCGAGATGAAACTTGCCGCTGCTCATGCAATTGCTGGTCTTGTTCCTGCAGAAGAATTAAGTGATACAAACATTCTTCCACACGCATTTGACCCACAGATTGCTGACGTAGTCAGTGCCGCTGTCAAAGAATATATTGATTAATTTTTATGGAACGCTATTATAGTTACAGTCGCTTTATTAAAGAATATTTTGGAGAAAAACTCTATAAGATCTGCATAGATGGCGGTTTTACCTGTCCAAACCGTGATGGGACACTCGCAACTGGCGGATGTATCTTTTGCAGCGAAGGGGGAAGCGGAGAATTTACAGAGAACGCTTCCCTCTCTGTTTCCGAACAGATTCATCTTGGTAAGTCACAGACTTCCAGAAAATATCAGGGCGAACATTACATTGCTTACTTTCAGGCATTTACCAATACTTATGCCCCTGTAGACAGGCTTCGCGCCCTCTACGAGGAGGCGATCACTGCCCCAGAAATCGTTGCTTTATCCATTGGCACAAGACCCGACTGTATTACTCCGGAAATTTTAGATTTATTAGAAGAATTAAATAAAAGAAAACCTGTCTTTATCGAAATGGGATTACAGACCTCTCACGACAGTACGGCATCCTTTTTAAACCGGGCATATCCGACTGAAACATTTACGAAAACCTGTCATGCCCTCGCAGAGGCAGGTATCCGCGTGACCGCACACATTATTCTCGGTCTTCCCGGTGAAACTTTAGACATGGAACTCGACACAATCCGTTACCTAAATACACTCCCAGTAAGCGGCATCAAAATTTCCATGCTTTATGTACTGAAAAACACCGTACTTGCCAGTTACTACGAACAGCACCCATTTCATATTCTTACCATGGAAGAATATATCAACCATCTCATCATCTGTCTTAGCCAGCTTCGCAAAGACATTGTCATTGAGCGAATGACTGGAGATGGCCCGAAAGACCTTTTAATTGTTCCAAAATGGATCGGACACAAACGACTCGTCTTAAACACCATCCATAAAGAAATGAAGCAACGAAACTTTACGCAGGGAGGAAGCTTATGTCAGAAGAATCTTTAACATTATATAAATTAATGATACTGTTTATGCTGGATAATCTGGATTTTCCACTGACAAATTCCCAGCTAAGCGAATTTTTTGTAAACCACGGATATACATCCTATTTCCACTTACAGCAGGCAATCAATGAACTGGTGGAATCAGAATTTGTCCGTGCCGAAACAATCCGCAACACTACCAACTACCACCTTATTTCCTCAGGAAAAGAAGCACTCTCCATGTTCCACACTCAGATTTCTGAGCCAATTAAGAACGATATTCTCGACTACTTTGCCGAGAAAAAATACCAGCTTCGAAAAGAAGTCGATATTACCGCAGACTACTATCCACTCAAAAAGAAACGTGGTGAATATATGGTAAAAACCCAGATTAAGGAAAAAGGCTCTCTTCTTTTAGAACTGAACATCAACGTCGTGTCAAAAGAACAGGCGATTGCAATCTGCGACAGCTGGGAGAAGAAAAGTGATGCAGTATATGGGAAATTGATGGAAATGTTGTTGTTGGATGAATGAGTTTTTGCGTTTTAACAGATGAAAAATAGAATCCAGGAAGCTAAATAAAGCATATTTGTGGCCTCGGAGCAAGGTTTGGATGCAAGCGTATAAGCGAACATTCAAACCGCCGCGACTAAAGTCACAAATATGCTTTATTTATCTTCAGGAGTTCGTCTGCTCCGCAGCCTCACAAATCAGAATTTTCACATTTTGTTTTTCATCGAATATACTGTTGTAGAATAAAACAGGAGTATTAGCCATGCGAAGATATCTCATAATATTAATGATGCCATGTTTTGTCATGCTGTTTGGTATTTGCTGTCTGGCAGGCTGTGAGGGAAGCCGTCATCATTTGAAAAAAGTACGTTTAAATGAGGTAGCACATTCTATTTTTTATGCCCCGCAGTATGTAGCGATTGAAAAAGGATATTTTGAAAAAGAAGGAATTAAACTGGAACTTACTACTGGATTTGGTGCAGATAAGACGGCAACGGCCGTAATAAGCGGAGATGCAGATATTGCATTTATGGGGCCAGAAGCGACAATCTATCAGTTTAACCAGGGCAATGCAGACTATCTGATAAACTTTGCCCAATTAACACAGCGGGCCGGTAACTTTGTTGTGAGCCGTGAAAAAGAGGATAGTTTTAAATGGGAAGACTTAAAGGGTAAAAAAGTCATTGGTGGAAGACCAGGTGGTATGCCAGAAATGGTATTTGAATACGTTTTAAAGAAACATGGAATGAATCCACAAAAAGACATTAACCTTGTACAAAATATTGATTTTGCCAATACGTCAGGAGCATTTGTCTCGGGAGAGGCTGATTACACGGTTGAGTTAGTATGTTTGATACACCAACAAACTAAAAAAATATTATGCCATTCAGCTCGTGAGTCTCAGGGTCAATTAAGATTTCTTTTATAATGTTTTTCCAAAATGCTCTCTTGTGGGATGCATCGAGTTGAAGGTATAATTCCTTCCAGTTTCCATCTAAACCGTCTCGAATCTCTTTTCTAGCTCTTAATTCTTTTGAATGAGAAACGGTTGCTTCTTTGATTTGCGTTTCTATCTCTTCATAGCGTTTATCGTAATAATCTAACGAGATTCTTCCTTTTTCAAACATAATATTAATCCTGTTAAGCTCGTCTTGCAATACGGATACGTTCGCGGTCTTCTCGCCTTTGCTCAATCCTTCTTTAAGTTCTAAGTCGTAAATGCTTCTGTTTAATTCTTCCTCAAAAAACTCAAGAACATACTGCTCAACGATTTTTTCAGTCTTGACTGGGGCACTATGCTTGTTATAGCGTTTATTGCATCTGTAAGCCGGATACTCATAAGTACGTCCTGCTTTTTTAGCTTTACGCACATATCCAGATAACATTTTTCCACAGTGAGGACAACGAAGCATTCCGGAGAAGATATAAGTCTGCTGCGGGTGAGTGGCGGGATAGACCTTAGCTGTTGTTGATTCAACAATCTTTTTATGCTGCTCCCAAGTGAGATAAGCATCGCAGTAATTCTCTATGCCAAAACGTATTCCTGCATATGTAGCATTAGAAAATATTTTAGCTAAAGAATTTCCCTCTGGGGTCTTTCCTGGATACTTACTTCTAATATACATAATAGTCTCTCTCTTACTAAAAGTAGTAAAATAATGATTAAACATATCTTCTACGATAGGAGCAATCTCTGGGTCTTTTACAAGATGTTTCTTTTCGTCGACCATATACCCCCACGGAACAGGTCCGTTGAGATGTTCCTTGTTACGGATTTTATGTGAAAAGACTACTTTGATACGCTCAGAAGTTCTGTCAGCTTCATTCTGTGCAACAGCAAGCATGATATTGATTTTCAACTGCCCATCACTCGTGGTAGTATCATAATCTTCAAGTATTGTCTTCCAGGCACAATGATGAGCATCGAGAATGGCTTGTGTGTTATGATAATCTTTCACGGAGCGAAACCAACGATCTAATTTTGTCACAAGGATAATATCTATCTTATCTGCCTTAACATCTTCTAAAAGACGTAATAATTCTTTACGATTCTTCATTGTCTTTCTCGCAGAGATACCCTCATCTTGATAGTAATCAACGATTTCATACCCTTGCTCTTTTGCGTAAGAAGTGAGCATTTCTTTTTGCGTATCGAGGGAAAGCCCCTTTTCTACTTGCAGCTCATGAGATACACGGTCATAGATTGCACATCTGATTTTTCTTTTCATAAACATCCACCTTTCTTTTGAAAAAAGGGTATAAAAAATACACCCTATACAAACAACAGGATGCATGATATAATTTGTTTGTGTTTATATATCAATCATCCTGGTTGATAAGTTACGAATCCGGTATTGCCAGTACCGGATTTTTTTATTTACAAAATGATTATACGATAGATAGAACGTATGTGCAATATAAAAATGCAAAGTGAGCTAAAAGGTACCTCAGAAGGTTTCAGGAAACCTCAATGTGAGATTTTTTTAGTCAGTATACTGAAAAATGCGTATTTAGTCAGAAAGCTGACTATAAAAAAAGAAAAGAGCAGCGGATGAGCTGCTCTTATGTAAAGAGATAATAATTGTTAATTTTTATTGTAAAGAAATTTCTTCTACGACTTCATTTCCATTCGGCTCAAAGTTTTCATTTGATGGAGCATCGGCAGTATATTTTACTGACTTAATATCTTTTGCATCAGAGTTTTTGAAGAAGTACATTAATGTACCCTCATTTTTGATTTTTCCGTTATATTCGCCATCCATACTGTCACTAAACCATACGTTAGGAGTAGTTTTTTCTTTTGTATCAGTTACCATGTTTGCCTGATCTGCATAAAAATATGTAGTATCATCAGAAGTATTTTCAACAGTCATATGTATAGCGACCAAAGCACCTTTATCGCCTTTTTTCATTTCTGCGGCACTTGCGATGTCATCATTGTCAAAAGTCACATTCGATGCTTGTATCTGGTCGATAGTATAGTTGATTGTGCCGGTAGTTCCCTTGATATCCAGTTCTTTATTTGTGTAGTAAATTTCTTTTGTAATCCCATCAGATTTTTCGACTTTTGGTTCATTTTCATTTACTGCCTCGGTAGCAGCTTCTGCAGCAGCAGTAGTAGCCTCGGTCTTTGTCTTAGTATCCGCCTTGGATGAAGAATTTGTATTTCCGCCACCGCAGGCAGTAAACGACAATGACATTACTGCAATTAAACTAAGAGCTAATAATTTCTTTTTCATAAGTTTTTTCTCCTTTTCCTCGTATGAATAAAAATTTAAGTAGTTATAAGTGCAATTATACACTAAAAATTGTGAAATGTATATAAGTATTGACCGTCTTTGTGAAATGATGAAAATATATTTTTTAAATCAAAAGGGGTCTTTCAAGAAAAGAAGACTGCATTAATTTATAGGAACATTTTTAAGAAAAAATTTCAGTATAGCGCATCTGAAAGAAATTACTTTTTTTATAAGCAAAAAGGGGAACGGGTGGTGGAAAGGATACGTTTTGAAGCTTTCTTACAAAAATTCTTTTGATTTTAAATTTAGTACACTGGAACTGAAAGGAGGATTAATAAAATTATTTATTACGCAATCTATCATAATATAGATAGACCTGTAATTTTATTTTGCAAAGAAACATCGTATTTTTATCGTAAATAAGATAATCCTAAGTTAAAAGCTAAAAATGCCAAATAGGAGACGAGATGAAAATACTTTTAGCAGAGCAAATGAAAAGAAAAGGATTATCGTATAGACAGTTAGAAATTTTAACCGGCATCAGTAAATCTACACTGCACAATATCGCCACAGGTAAAAGAATACCCAGGATGGACACGATGGAGAAGTTGGCGGAACATTTGCACGTAAGCATAGAAGGTTTATACGAATCAGAATACAAATGAAAAAAGTGTCCACGTTTGTGGACAGGATGGTTTTTACGGTGCGAAATATGATACAATTTAGGAAATGAGTTAACAAAAATTACAAGTTGACGAAAATATGTTCGAGTTATATAATAAAAGAAATCGAACATATTTTCTGGGAAGAAAGGGGCACGCAAAATGAAGAAAAAGGAAAGGGTAAAAGACTATGGGAAATTGATTATTGATTTGGTAGATAAGATTGACGACCAGAACAAACTAAAACGCATATATCAATTTGTGAAATACATATATGTTCATTTCTAGAGAAAAGAAAAAGGAGCTTTACACCAAGAATAGTGTGAGCTCCTTTTTCTTATTCTTTTACAAATATTTTTTTAATTTGTTTTTTGATTGCATCTCTGGCATCTGCCGGAAGCCCCAAGTAAAAATTTAAAATGTCTCGATCGTCATCGTCCAAGTCATACTCGATACACAGCTCATCCAGAATAGTTTCTGGCAGATCTTCAAACATTTCGCCATCGCCATATGTCAGGTAATCGTAATTTACCTTATATTCACGGCAGATGGAAAGAATCATTTGCTCAGTAACATTATTGATTCCATTTTCAATACGACTAACAGTTTGTTTTTTTACACCAAGCTTTTCGCCAAACTTGTCGAGTGTGAGACCCAATGCTTTACGAATTTCTTTTACGCGCTCGCCTTGCGTCATTCCTTTTTCCTCCTTTCTCTTAAGTACACAATACCACGACAGAACAGAAAGGTCAATAAAAAAGTTCCGTAAAGTGACAAAAATGCATTGACAAAATCAATTAAGGTGACTATAATGTAAATATACGGAACAGGAAGTGAGGTGATAAATATGACAACAGCAACAAAGAAAAACAATATCGAGGAACAGAAAAACGATTTAAGAGAAATGGCTTCTTTGCTTAAAGAAATGAGCAAAGAAGATAGAAAGAAACTTAAGTATGTCATGATGGGTATGCAGATAATGAAAGGTGCTGAGAAAGCAGGATAGGAGATGAGAAAACTGATTTATGTATCAGAACGAATCTTGAATATTCAGGATTTGGAAAAAGAAATTAAAAACGCAGCACTACATTTCGATATTTTGAAAAAAGAATTGAAAAAAACTGCACCATCTTCGGAAACAGTAGACGCTGCAGTTTATCAGATTAGTCAAAGCCTTGAAAAAGCTAACGACTTTGAGTTTTGTTTGGAACAAAGAAAATGTGAAATCAAAGATGCTTACGAGAATCCCAGATTTGCGGGAAATCATCAAGATGCTGGCAATGCGGATTAAAGCAATTCAGATATTTATAATCCTCGCATTGTTCATCTTTGTGAAGCTTAGAATTTTCGACAATAGGACAAGTGGCATATGAAAATTTGACTTCATATTCATTTTCTGGATTATCTGTAAACCGGTATTTTGCACTCAAAACAACATTACGGTTATACTGAGGGCATTTTACAGATTTACCTATGATCGTGTAATAAGAGGACATAGCATAGCTCCTTTCTTTCGTACTCGGCATGGCAGTGCCTGTATAGAAAGAGTATTGGAGAATTAGTGAAAAGTCAAGGAAACATAGACAAACAGTCCCAAATAAGATTTAAGGGGGGTGATAACCATGCGAGGATATACAGCTAACGGCAAAAGCTGGATTGATTGGGAAGGAAGAGACAAAGAAGACTATCAAGAAAATTACTTCATGTATCATTTAAGGAAGCAATTGGCACACCAATTTGCCGGAGAAAACGGGGTTTGTAATGTTAAGAATGTAACTCCGGCACCAGAAGAAAAAAAGCACCCTGGAGCGGCAACTCCATTGGGTGCATAGAAAAAATACCGATTAAATTATAACACAAAATTAGGAAAATGGAAGGAGAAATTATGATTAAGGAAGAAAAAACTTTAAGTTTAGAAGCTATCAAGTTTTTGATAGAGAAGGTGTACGCAGCACAGCAGGCGGGGAATTATGTCAATTTTATTTATTCTAATTCTAGTGTTAGCGTACTTACTATGCTGGGAGAGTTTGATACAGAAAAAGAATTTATTCATTTCAATATATCCCTCGTTGCATCGTATGAAAAACAAAAAGCAGACTATGATAAGTGCATTGCACACCTTGAAATTTTGGCAGGTGAAGAACATGATAATTAATTTCTTACTACATAAGTACAATCAAACGAAAGCTGCCCTTGAATTACAACCTGAATCGCCGCGTCTCCTAGAACGGAAAGCGGCACTGGAATGGTGGATTGCAATGAATATAAAGAAAAACGAGGCGTCGAAATGAAGACAATTAAGATAACAGCAGATAATAAGATTTCTATTGTAGATGTAGACTTTAGCAGCAATAGAGCAATCATGGATGCTATGGGCGGTCCTGTAGAAGTAGTTACAACAAATGAGTTGTATGAATTTTTCAAGTGTCCTGTGCTTATGATGTTGGATAAAAACGGTTACAAACCTAAAGATGTAAATGGTTTTTGTCCAACTGCAAATGCAGTAGCCTCCTTTTTGTACGGTTATGTCAAAACTGGTATACCAGTTTTAGGCGATGTTATTTTGGCGCAACCGGCAGGGGGACGCATAGAAAATTTAGAGGGTGTTGGAGAATTGGAAGAAAAGATGCAGATGTTAATGCAGCGTTTTAGTTTTCTGGAGAAAGTATAGAAAGGATGGTAAGCAATATGAAGTTAAATAAAGTAGTAAGTACCTTAGAAATGCCACATGAAGAATGGCTGCGTTATCGAAAGAAAGGCATCGGTGGTTCCGATGCCGGAGCTATCTGTGGGGTAAATAAATATAGAAGTGCTGTATCCGTATTTTTAGACAAGACTACAGAACAGACATCAGAGTTTGATAACGAAGCAATGAGACAGGGACGAGATCTGGAGCAGTATGTAGCAGAAAGATTTTGTGAGGAAACCGGAAAGAAAGTAAGACGGGCAAATGCGATATTTTCTCATTCCGAACTTCCTTTTATGCTTGCCAATGTAGACCGCTTGGTTGTTGGGGAAAATGCAGGACTCGAATGTAAAACAGCTTCTGCTTTCTCGGCGGATAAATGGGCAGATGGTTCTATCCCGCCAGAATATGAAGTGCAATGTAATCACTATATGGCAGTAACCGGGGCAGATGCCTGGTATATTGCCTGTGTAATTCTTGGTAAGGAGTTTATATGGCGTCGCATCGAACGAGATGAGGAACTGATTGCCACGATTGAAGAGCTGGAAAGAGATTTCTGGCAGAATAACGTAATTGCAAATGTTATGCCGGCACCAGATGGTTCTTCTTCTGTAGATTCTTATATCAATTCCAGATATGCAGACAGTGATCCAGAGCAATCTGTTGATATTACTACATATGATGAAGCTTTGAAAAGAAGGGAAGAAATCATCATATTAGAAAAGAGGCTCGGAGCCGAGAAGAAACAGATTGAGCAGGAAGTTAAACAATATATGCAAGAAGCAGAAATGGCATATAGCAATTCATATGAAGTGAAGTGGAAAACAGTAGAGAGTAAGAGAGTTGATACAAAAAAATTGAAGTCAGAGTATCCAGAAGTTTATAAAGACTGTATTAATGTAGGAAAAAGCAGACGCTTCACTGTAAAAGGTATTGCATAAGGAGGAGTTAACATGGGAGTAAAAGAACAGTTAGTCGAAAAGAAGAACCAGAAAACAAAGCTTACAAAGAGCATGAACATTGAGGATATGATCAAAACAATGAAGCCAGAAATTGAAAAAGCTCTTCCAAAAGTAATTACACCGGAAAGATTCACAAGAATGGCTCTTTCAGCAGTCAATACAACTCCAAAGCTTGCGGAGTGTAGCCAGATGACGTTTTTAACTGCCTTGATGAACGCAGCACAGCTTGGATTAGAACCAAACACGCCACTTGGACAGGCTTATCTGATTCCGTTTAAGAATAAAGGAAGATTAGAATGCCAGTTCCAGATTGGATACCGTGGAATGATTGATCTAGTATATAGAAACGAGGATATTCAGACGGTACAGGCCCATTGTGTTTATGAGAATGATGAGTTTGAATATGAACTTGGATTAAATCCGAAGCTTGTACATAAACCAGCCACAAGCAACAGAGGAGAACTTCTTCTTGTATATGCCTTCTGGAAGTCTAAAAACGGCGGCTTTGGATTCGAAGTAATGAGTAAAGAAGATATCGACCAGCACGCAAGAAAGTATAGTCAGTCTTTTTCTAGCAGCTATTCTCCTTGGAAGAAAAATTATGAGGAAATGGCAAAGAAGACAGTAATTAAGAAAGTTCTTAAATATGCTCCAGTGAAAGCTGACTTTGCCAGAGCGATTACTTCGGATGAAAGCATCAAATCAGAGTTATCTGTCGATATGTCGGAGGTTGTAAACGAGCAGGAAGTAGAGACAGTAGATGCAGAGTATAGCGAAGTGCCTTCTGATGAAACATCAGGGGATGAAGGTGTGAGCAATGAGTAGTGTCAGTTTTACAGTACCCGGCCCTCCGAAAGGAAAGGCCAGGGCCCGGACTGTCCGAACAAAGGATGGTCGTACATTTTCTTATACTCCAGATGGAACGGTACTTTATGAGAATCTGATAAAGACCTGCTATTACCAGACTGGAGTAAATCCTTTTGGTGCGGATGAGGAACTTCGGGCTACGATTGTTGCATATTACCCGATAGCAAAGAGCACCAGTAAGAAAAAGCGGCAGCAGATGCTTGCCGGTCTTATCCGGCCAACGAAGAAACCGGATTTAGATAACGTTATTAAGAGTATCCTGGATGCGTTAAATAAGGTTGCTTATCATGATGATACACAGATTGTTTCGTTATCCATGGAGAAATTTTATTCAGACTCTCCAAGAGTGGAAGTCACTATAAACAGCATATAAGGAAGGTGGTGGCTTAATGGGCCGCAAAGCCAAGACAGGGCTTAGTTACTTTTCTAAAGATGTTGATTATTATGATGATTTTAAAATCATGGACCTGATGAATGAGTATGGTCCATTAGGGCAGACGATTTATGATGTGCTGCTTTGCATGATTTATCATGAAGGTTATTACTTAGAGGTTCCCAGTATGGAGCAGTTAGCGGTAAAAATAATCAAAACCATCGGGAACCGCTGGGTAAAGAAAAAAGACTTTGTGTTGCAAGTGATTTATTATTGTGCGGATATAGGGCTGTTTGATAAAACCCTCCTTAATCAAAATATTATCACCTCTGCTGGAATTCAGCGACGCTACGATTCAGTGACTGTTAGGAACAAAGTCAATAAAGATAAATACCGGTTGATTGATAAAAACGGTCAACCTTTATTAAATGCACCCTCAAATCCTATTTCTGTAACAGAAAAGGCGATTCCTGCAACAGAAATACCGATAAATGATGCAGATATTCAACAAAATAAAAGAAAAGAAAATAATACTTATATATATTATAGCAATCCGGAACTTAACGATGCCTTTGAAAAATATATCTTGATGAGAAATCAGCAGCAGCGTACCCCGTTGATGAAAGAACAGATAGAAGCACTGAGGCAGGAGCTTTCTTCTCTGGGAAAGGATGAGCAGGAAAGAATCCTGATATGTAAGACAGCATTTATTCGAGGGTGGAAGGGATTCTATCCTTTGACGAAGAAGAAAAGCAGCTCATCAGGCAGGAGTTCCGGAAAGAGTACGAAACCAGGTAACAACAATTTTCATAATTTCGAGAGCAGAGATTATGATTATGCAGCGATAGAGGAAAAACTTACAGGAGGCAATTAAAGTGGCAAGGATAGATAAACTGGAACGTGCAAGACAGGAAGGTATGTCTTATGCACTAGAAGTTGCAAGAAAAAAAGGGATCGAAGGACTAGAGGAAGAACTTCGCATGAGGGGCATTACCGGGATTCCGATCGGAGTCAGCCGCTCTGCTGTAGATAAGGTGATAGAAAACATAAAGAATCAGACACTGGATACTGTAAATATCTTAACAGCGATGACATTACATGATGAATTTGGATTTGGAGCGGCCAGGATAGAGCGTTTCCGTAAACGGTTTGATTTTAAGACAGAGTGCCTGATGGAGGATTATGTTACCTGGCTGGAGATGATAGACGCACTAAAAAAAGAGACAGGTCTTGAATATGCTATTCGGATGAATGATAAAGATGTGAAGCACAAAGAGCCGGCACGAAAACAGGCAGTTCCCTATGCCAGCAGACAGCATCGAAGAAATACAGAACGCAGTGCAAAGCGAATTGCCAGGAAGGCGAAAAAGCTGGACACCCTCCGGGGTTAAGGATAGATACACATTGCAGTAACTTGTTGACCGCTCCATGATACAACACGGAGCTATATGCCATTGATTCCCCGACAGAAGTCGGGGAGAAAGGAAACAATGAAGAAAGTTAAGATAGATATCCCGTTAGAACTTTATACGGATAACGTGAGAAAAATTATTGAGCGCAGCCTTCATGATTTGGACACAGAGCCGCCTTACATAGCATCTTTCTTATGCGACCCTAAGTTTACCGAGAAAGATTTAGAGACTGCATTGCATCTCTTAGAAAAGGCAAAAACAGAAACAACAAAACAAAAGTTTATTAGAGCAGAGCTGGAAGCCAGAAAAGAAGTAGTCAATCCCGAAGCATTTCCGGAAGACTTAAGAAAGGACTGGGAAGATATGCGAAAAGCTGCAGAAAGGAGAAGAAAGAGATGATTGACGAAAAAAGACTCATTAAGGAATGTGAAGAGAGATTACTTGTAGGCACAAACGTAATTAAGCTGATTGAAGAGCAGCCTAAAATTTGTGAATGGATACCGTTAGAAGAAAAAACACCCCAGAACGGAGAACATGTATTGTTATCATTTGCAAATGAGAGGCAGGAGCCGCTTGTAGGCACTTGGAAAGTAGATGATGAGGGGGGAGCTTTTTATGCTCCATTTACAGGCAGAACATATGCGTCTTTAGGCTATTTCGTAAGTGCATGGATGCCATTGCCGGAACCGTACAAACCAGAGGACATAAAAGAAGCACCTTGGAAAAATAGAGCATTAGGTGATTTCATGAAAGGAGCAAACAGATGATTAATCCATGCGTGAAATGTCCCGAAAGAGACCGTTGCGAGGGAATGAATCAGCCATGTAAGCAAGGTAAAGCTTACCAGAGATGGAAAGCCGGCTGCAAGAGAGTGGCGGAGCATACGAAAAGGGTGAACAAGAGGAAGAAGTAAATTATGAGTCACGAATACAGAATATTAGAACAAATGCTTATCAAAGGACAAATAAGCCGCCAGGAATTTAAAGAGAGGATAGATATCGAATATGGCAAACTGGAGCAGGAGCTTATGAACGATGAGATTACACCGGATGAACATGTTGAGAGATATAATGCTTTGATGGAGCTGGAGCCTCAGTCGTTCGGACCACCGGAGTTGCATGAGCATATTTGAGAGGAGTAAAAAGATGGAGCAGATTAGCCTTGAAGATATTAATCTTGATATAATCCCGATTAAAGTATTACAGGATGTAGATAAGCGAATATCTGACTGGAGGTCAATGGGAGGCAAAGATTCAGACCCATACATACAGCAACAGTTAAGATATTTAAAACGAGTCGAGTTGATGGCAAACAACGCCGCGGATACGCTCACATATTTTTAAACAGGAGGAATACAGATGAGTATAGCAGAAGCAATAGTAATCATAGCAGCATTGATTTATACAGGATTTGTATTTTACATACTTAACAAGTGAGGCGGTAGGATGGATACACGAAATCACGAACACTATAGAGATAAGACAGCACACGATGCGATTAAGGCAGCGGATAAGCCGCCAGATTCGGTAACAAGAACAATTAATGCTATGAAAGCAGTAGCGGCAATAGATGAATTTGAAGTATTTGGACGGATTAAACTCAGAGATAAGAAAACAGGCAAGATTTATAGATAGCAGGAAAGAGGTGATTCCGTTGGAAAAGTCAGTCCTGATCCAGTACTGCGATATGCAAGCGGAGATAAAAGAGTTAAGGAGACTCATAAAAATGACGGAGGAGCGATTAGAGAAGATTGAGAAAGAAGGAGCGGTGAGCGATGTAGTAAGCGGAGGTATGGGAGGAATACAGCATTTTAAAGTGACGGGTTTTCCTACTCCAGAACACGCAAAGGTAAAACAATTGTTGATATCGAGGCGGCAACGCTTGAGAATGAAAGAAGACGAACTTCTTGAACTTACGAATCAGATAGAAGAATACATAGAATCTATTAAGAAAAGTGAAATTCGTATCATGTTCAGAATGTACTATATTGAGGGACTGACTTGGAATCAAGTGGCTCATCAGATGAATGAAATGTTTTCAAAGACAAAAAGAATATACACAGAAGATAGTTGTAGAATGAAGGGAAATAGATTTCTCGAAAAAACAGAAGAATGAGAAAAATATTTCAGAATAATTTTTAAAAACGTTCGGTCACGTTCGCTCAAAGTGTGTTAAAACTTAAAATAGAAATAAACTAAAAAAGCCGGGTAGCTAATCCGGCTTTTTGACTCCTATTTTATCTTAAGTTTTTTTAATGAGATAACTATGTAGACACCTAACAAAAATAAAAAGGTAAATACATTAGTATCACATTTAGTAATTAAAGTTTGCGTATATTTGGCGACCTGAGGGCCATACACACCTAAGAAAAATAGAAGAAAATCTTGATTAAACACCAACTTAATCCAATCCATAGGATTTCCTCCTTATGTCTTTTTTTGGACTTACATCGAAAATTCGAATGCCCAAAGTGGTGTTTAATTAAGAGTTGCATTTAAAGAAGAAGCCTAAGAAGGACTAAGTTGGTGTTTAATCAATGAAAAAAATAATAAATTTTAAAAAATCATAATTCTGCATTGACATAGTTGTTCCTCCTTATGTGTATCTTTTTGTTATTGCAACGATTAAATTATATCAAATTTTAAAACATTTGCAATACTTTAATTATTTCTGAGAAATATATTTCCGAAACAAAAACGAATGAGAGGTGGTGGTGATGCCGAGGGCGAGAGATCCGAACAGGGATAAGGCTTTTGAAATTTATAAAAAGTATAAAGGAAATATTCAAAATAGAGAAATATCACAGAAGCTTAATGTTCCAGAGAAGACAATAAGCGGATGGAAATGTAAAGATAAATGGAATCAAAAAATGAATGGAGTACTCCAAAAAAATACGGAGTACTCCGAACCCAAAAAGAACCGAAAAAAAGATGTCGCTATTGAAGAAGTAAATCAGATTATAGAAAACTCTGAATTAACTGATAAACAGCGGCTTTTTTGTATTTGTTATGTGAGATGTTTTAATGCCACAAAAGCGTATCAAAAAGCGTACGAATGTAGTTATGAATCGGCCATGCAAAATGGAAGCAGGATGCTGAGAAATGACAAGGTAAAAAACGAAATCCACAACCTCAAACAAAACCGCCTTAATCGGGAATTTCTGTCAGAAGAAGATATATTTCAAATGTATATGGATATTGCCTTTGCAGATATTACAGATTATGTTTCGTTTGGAAGAGAAACGGTAGAAGTAATGGGAGCTTTTGGACCAGTACAGGTAAAAAACGAAAAGACTGGCAAGAAAGAAATTCTAAAAAGAGAGATAAACACAGTTCGTTTTAAAGAATCTGATTCCGTAGACGGAAGACTGATCAGCGAGATAAAGCAGGGAAAAGATGGAGCAAGTATAAAGCTAGCCGACAAGATGAAAGCCTTGCAATGGCTGTCAGATCACATGAATCTTGCAACAGAGGAGCAGAAGACTAGGATTGAGCAGATCAGGGCGAAGACGGAGCGGTTATCTACCGAACCAACAGACAATTTGGAGGATGGAGTTGAGATTATAAATGACGCAGACGAAAAGGCAAGTCAGAATATCGGACATAGTGATACCGAAGTATCTTCCGATATTCAACGACAAGAAACATAAGCATATTATTCTCACTTCTGGGCGTGCTGGAACAAAGTCAAGCTTCGCAGCAATTAAGACAGATTATCAAATTGTTGCGGATCCCCATAGTTCCGTAGTTGTTCTTCGTAAACATCATAATAAGCTGCGAAAGACAGTTTACAAAGAAATGCTCCGAGGGCTTAACCGCTTACAGATTCCTAAGAACCGCTTTCATATTACGAAAAGCCCAATGGAGATTACCTACAAAAAGTATAAAACAACAATATACTTTTCTGGATCAGATGGCATAGATGATACAAAAGGTATCATTGATGAAGAAAAGCCAATTAAGTTGGTTGTCCTGGATGAGCTGACAGAGTTTTTTGACGATGGAGATGGAGCGGATGAACTTGCAAATATAGAAGCGACATTCGTAAGAGGAAATAAAGCCGGCTTCCAGATGATTTATTTATATAACCCACCTAAGAACCCAAATGCACCGGTAAACCTTTGGTGTAAGAAAATGGAGAAGCGGCCAGACTGCATTCATGTACATACAGATTACAGAGATGTGCCGGTGGATTGGCTGGGGCAGGATTTGATTGATTCTGCAGAAATCATGAAGCAAACAGACATTAAGATGTATCGTTGGACATGGCTAGGCGAAGCAGTTGGTGTCGATGAACTTATCTATTATATGTTTAGCGATAGACACAGGCAGAAGGCAGAAGCTGATAGGAGATATGACCGTATTTACATTGGTGGTGACTATGGACAACAGAATGCAACAACATTTCAGGCTTTTGGGTTGGATACATATAGAAAGAAGTTTCCGGGGTTAGCAGAGTATTATTATAGTGGCCGAGAAAGCGGCAAGCAGAAAAGCCCCTCGGAATATGCAGCTGATCTGGTGGATTTCATGGATGAGCTTCATAAACAGTATGAGAACCGAGTATTTTATATCTTTCTTGACCCGTCTGCAAAAGGGTTAGCGGAAGAGATAAGGAGAGCCACGAGAAACTTAGATTATACTGTATTTATGAGAGATGCAGAGAACGAGGTGGCATTGGGGATTAGTCGTGTACAAAAAGCATTAGTTTTTGAAATAATGAGTATATCTCCTCATCAGGAGAAAGCAATCGAAGAGTTTGGTACGTATGAATATGATAAGAAATCCATAGAAAAAGGAAAAGAAGTACCGATAAAAGAAAAAGATCACGCGATGGATGCAATACGCTATGCCGTTATGGGTGCGTGGGATAGGATAAAATATTGGCTTCCGATAGAAGAAGCGGAGGAGGTGTAGAAAATTGAACATATTTAGTTATTTTAAGAAAAAAGGAATAGATACTGTAGATGCGTCCTTCTATCGGAAAATCAAGGAATGGACAAGCTGGTATAACGGCAAGGTACGAAATTTTTCCTTTTACAAAGTCTATACAGGACGAGGTACTTATAAAAGATGCGACCGTAAGAGCCTTGGCATGGCAAAGAAGCTTTCGGAAGATATTGCGGATCTGCTTTTAAATGAGAGAGTAACGATTACTCTTGATAATGAGCGAACAAATGAATTTGTACATAAGATTTTAGATAAGAATCATTTTTTAGTTCAAGGTAACGACTACCAGGAGCGGAAAGCTTATTCCGGTACAGTGGCATACATTCCGTATCTGGATAACATGGAAATAACGGAAGATGGAGAAATTCTTTCAGGTAATATTAAAATGAATTATGTGGATGCACCAAATATCTACCCTGTCAGTTGGAACAATGGGGAGGTTACAGAGTGCATCTTTTTATTTCCACACACAGTAAACAGAAAGAAATATGTGCAGGTACAATCACATCTGATTCAAGGCGAAGAATATGTGATTGAAAACACTGTGCTTCAATGCGTGAGTGGAAGTCAGGAAGGAGCGGAACTTCCAGAGGAAGAATGGAGAAAATTAAAACCTTTTGCAAATATGGCAAGGCAGGTACACACAGGCAGCGATAAGCCACAGTTTGTTATTGACCGTTTGAATATAACAAATAATGCAGATGAGAGTAACCCGATGGGAATCGCTATCTTTGCGAATGCGATAGATATCTTAAAGAAGTTAGACATAGAATTTGATTCTTATTGCAATGAGTTCCTGCTTGGCCGGAAGAGAATCTTTGTTGCACCGGAACTGCTGCATAATGTGGATGGAACCCTTGCCTTCGACCCAGAAGAAGGAATCTTTTATAACCTGCCAGAAGATTACGACAGGGGGAAAGAGGGTCTTATCAAAGATATTGATATGCAGATTCGGACAGAAGCGCACAGTGCAGCAATTAATGACGACTTGAATTACTTATCATTAAAGTGCGGCTTTGGTACGAACAGGTATCGCTTTGAATCTTCTGGAGTGAAGACAGCAACAGAAATCATTTCAGAGAACTCTGATATGTATCGGATGATTAAAAAACATGAGATTATTCTGGAAGATGCCTTGAAGCGGTTGATTAAGATTATTATCCGATTAGGGATTGTCTTAAAAGAGCCGCTTAACGAGGATACAGATATCACGATAGAATTTGATGATTCTATCATTGAGGATAAAGAGACGGAGAGAAAGCAGGATATGCAAGATGTAGCCATAGGAGCAATGGCGATAGAAGAATACCGGGCGAAATGGTACGGTGAAACTGTGGAACAGGCAAGAAAGAATCTTCCGGAGCAAAATCAGGTGATGGAGTAAGATGAGAGATGAATATAAAAACAAGATAGCTGATAAAATAGCAGCACGCTTTACTGATTTGGAAGAACGCATCATGAAAGATATCGTAAGAAGAATAAGAAAAACAGGAGAAATCACCAGCACAGCCGACTGGCAGATAAACAGGTTAAAGATTCTTGGGTATTCTTCGGAAGACATTGAAAAAGCGATAAAGGACACACTGAATGCTTCTTACCCAGAAATGTTTGAGCTGTATGATAAGGTCATTGACTGGGTATATGTCCGGAATAAAGACATATACGAGCAGGTTAATGCACAATTTATCCCTTACGAAGAGAATGAGCAGATGCAGCAGCAAGTAGAAGCAATCATCAGGCAAAGCCGGGAAGACTTAGAAAACATAACAAATTCGCTTGGCTTTTATTTAAACTATAATGGAAAGATGGTTGTTACTCCATTATCACAGATTTATATCGGTTATTTAGATAATGCCTGTTATGATATTGTTTCTGGGGCATTTGATTATGGCAGCGTTTTAAGAAGGACGGTTACACAACTAACAAACAGTGGTATGAGGACAATTGACTATCCTTCTGGATGGACCAACAGGGTTGATGTGGCTGCCAGAAGAGCAGTTTTGACAGGAGTAGCACAGGTTTGTGGGAAGATTAATGAATACCATGCACAGCAGCTTGGAACAGAATACTTTGAAGTAGACTGGCACGCAGGAGCAAGACCAACCCATGCAGTGTGGCAGGGCAGAGTATATTCGAAGCAGCAGCTTGTTTCTGTTTGTGGTTTAGGGACAGTAACGGGACTTCTTGGAGCAAACTGTTATCATATGTATTACCCTTTCTTTCCAGGCATTTCGGTAAGAAATTATACAGATGAATGGCTGGATGAGCAGAACAAGAAGGACAATACTCCCCAAAGCTTTGATGGAAAGGCGTATACGGCTTATGAAGCAAGACAAAAACAGAGAAAAATGGAAACAGCCATGAGAGCGCAGCGGCAGAAAGTAAAACTGATGGAGAGCGGCGGAGCGGATAAAGATGAAGTTATGCTGCATAAAGCAAAATATCAGGCTCAATTAAGTGAGTATGCAAGATTTAGTAAACGGATGGGGTTAAAACAGCAGCGAGAGCGTATCTATCTTGATATGAGAGGGAGAGTAGCTCCGCGAAGTCTTAAAGCTGTGAAACAATTTCCACCAGAGATGATTCAAAATGCTGGAAGAGATATTGCACAGTACAGAAGATATAAAAATGCGATAGGAGACGCAGCAGGCTCCCTTGCAGAATTTGGACAAATAAAATATAATAATAGCGAAAAGTGGAAATACTTAGAAGGGTTGAAAGAATATCTGACGAAGTATCCTAACAGCAGTAAGAAATATTATGATGTTTACGATACTTTGAAAAAAGAGAAACTAGCAAAAGGGATTGTATTACCGCCGGTATGCAAGCAAGCTTTCATCTTGCCAGAAGGAAAACATGAGCCGTATCATATCATGCAGAGGATGTTAAAAAGAAAAATAACAGATGATGAAATCAGAAGCTATATGAAAAATGCGGATATAATGTTGAACCAATGGGGCGGCAAGAGGCAAGCTTTTTATAGTAAAGACGGTGTGTGTGTTATCACAAAGACTGATGAAGGTTGGATTTATAAAACGGCATGGAAAAAAGAAGATTTTGATAGTAACACAGAAAGAATCTTGGAGGTGATTAAGAAATATGTCAGATAATGAGATTAATTATGATAAGGAACATTATTGCCCTGTTTACGGCAAGGTCGTTCATCCAGATTTGTGTTATGATTCTATGATGTGCCTGCATAGATTTTTTAAGGTATCCTCAGTAGAAGAATTGTCACAAGTAAAAGATATCGAGGCAGCAAGAGAAAAATGCCAGATGTGCAAATATAGTGAATAAGATTACAGCACGCAGAAATGCGTGTTATTTTTATACTTATTTTGAGAAAGGAGAGGGTTATTTTGATTGAAGTAAGCGTTCGAAAGAACAAGGTAGAACTAAAGGGACACGCTGGAAGAAAGGGTAAAGACGGAATTGACCGAGCGTGTACGGCTGTTTCGGCATTGACAAACAGTTTGATTAATTCATTGCAGGATTTGACAGAAGATAAGATAACAACAGACTTAGGCAGCGGATCCGCATTAATTGAGTGGAAAGAGTTGTCCGAGAAAGGGAAGCTATTAATTGATTCCTGGTTCCTTGCAATGACAGATATTAACCAGGAATATAATTGCATACGATTCATCTAAACATCTGGAAGGGTGCTTTTATTATGTCCAAAACATGATGACGAAAAAAGCTCTGGAATAACACTCATGTATGGAGGTATTTATCATGAAAAAGAACAGAATGAACTTAAGAATTTTTGAAAACAGCGGTGGTGCTGGTGCCGGAGAACCGGGAGGAAGTGCTGGAGGAGATAACAATAATCAGAATAATGCTGGGAGCGGTGGACAGTCGACTTACAGTTACGCGCAGGCAGAGGAAATTGCTAACGCAAGAGCAGAGAGGGCAGAGCGTTCTGCATTAAAATCATACTTTCAGCAGCAGGGTATGTCAGAAGAACAGGTGAACCAGGCAATTACTGATTATAAAGCCCAGCAGAAAAAGAACCAGCCGAATATTGAGCAGATGCAACAGGAACGTGATGCGGCACTTAAAGAAGCCCAGCAGATGAAGCAGGAGAAGTTCCTTTCAGGGAAAGGTGTAAAAGCGGAAGATGTTGATTATGTCATGTTTAAGGTATCGAAGCTTGTAGATGATAAAACAACATTTGAAAAGGCTGCGGAAAAGTATTTAAAAGAGAATCCGAGATTTGTGGGAGGTTCTTCTTATAGAGTATCTACATCTACAGGAAGCGACTCTAACGGATCTGGAGGAAATGTAAATGCATCCATTAATGATGCGATTCGTGCAGCGGCAAGAAGATAGGAGATGAATGAATTGAAAAGAGAAAGAATGAACTTAAGAATTTTTGAGGGCGATGCGACGATCATTGACCGTAGCGGTGCAGATTCCCTGATTCCGGTACAGGAAGCAAATGAGATTATCCAGGGAACAATCACACAGTCAGCGGTGCTGTCAAGAGGAAGAAAGCTTGCCAACATGACAAGCAAGCAGTATAAAGTTCCGGTTCTTGATATGTTACCAATCGCTTATTTTGTAAATGGTGATACTGGCCAGAAAAAGACAACTAAGCAGGCATGGGATAAGAAGTTTATTGTAGCAGAAGAGATTGCGGTTATTGTTCCAATCCCAGAATCTGTACTTGATGATTCAGAATATGATATTTGGGCCGAGGTAAAGCCAAGAGTAACGGAAGCTTTCGGAAAGGTTATTGATGGAGCCGTACTGTTTGGAACAGAAAAGCCATCTACATGGAGAGATGGAGTAGTTGCAACTGCAACAAAGGCAGGAACCGTAGTAACATACGGCACCGGTGATGATTTGTATGACAAGATCATGTCAGAAGATGGGGTTATCGCGAAAGTGGAAGACTGCGGCTATTTTGTAAACGGACATATGGCAGATATTTCTATGCGTGCAAAATTAAGAGGCCTTAAAGATACAAACGGAAATCCAATCTTCAAGAGCGATATGCAGGGAAGTACCAATTATGCTTTAGATGGTTCTCCAATGAACTTCCCGAACAATGGAGCGTTTGACAAATCAAAGGCCCTTATGATTTCCGGAGATTTCAGTCAGCTTGTTTATGCAATCCGTCAAGATATTACATTTAAGTTATTTACCGAGGGCGTTGTCCAGAATACGGACGGAACGATTGCGTACAACTTGATGCAGAATGATATGGTTGCTCTTCGTGCTGTAATGCGTCTTGGATGGGAGATTCCAAACCCAATCAACTCATTAAAAACAGATAAAACAAAGAGATGTCCATTTGCTGTATTAAAAGCAGGAGAATAGGCGGTGACTTTATGGTAAGATATGCAGACCTTGCATTTTACATGACAGAGTACGGCGGTAATATTATCCCAAACGAGCAGTTCCAGCGTGTGATCACAAGAGCAAGCACATATATTAAGGCAATTACTTTTTCAAGAGTGGATGAAAACAATATTCCAGAGGAAGTGAAAGCTGCAGCCTGTGCAGTTGCGGAAGTTATTTATAAAGCTGAAAGCTCTACGGAAGGGGAAAAGAAATCTGAAAATACAGATGGTTATAGCGTGACCTATGTAACAGAGCAGACAGACGGAGAAATCAAAGAAGTGATTCTTCGCAAGAAACAGTATGCTGCAGCATATCCGCATCTTGTCCTCACTGGGTTATTAAGCAGGGGGTGTTCAGGATGATCACAAATGCATCTGCGACATTATATAGCCGGCAATATGACAATGAGAAAAGAATGGATGTCTGGAAAAAGACATTTATTGATAAAGTCTGGTGGCATGAATCAGAAGCTTCTGTGATTACTACAGAAGGATTGAAAAGCGCAGATGTTTTCGTGATTAGGATTCCAGATACATCAATTGTTATTAAAAAAGATGATTATCTCGTAAAAGGTGAGTGTGGTATTGATGTGACATCGGTCAAAGATTTAAAAGGCATGAAATATTGCAAAGTTACATCGGCAAATTACAATATATTTGGCTCTAACCAGCACATAAAAGTAGGTGGTGTATAGTGACGGCAAAGAGAAACTTTGTAATTCAGACTCCGCGGGGAAGTATTTATACGGTAAAAACTGCAAATGGGACTGTAACAGCTAAGATGGAATGGAATCAAGGATTTTCTGGGCGAAGAGAAGCAGGTTTTAGTAAGGCACAGGGATTTATTGATTCTGAATGTATCAGAAGGATGAATCCAGAAACGCCACGATTAACAGGGGTGCTGATTAAGTCAGCAACCCTCGGAACAGTAATTGGTTCCGGAGAGATTAATCAGATCACACCCTATGCTCGTAGACAGTACTATGAACATAAAGAAAAGTCGCGTTGGTTCGAGCGAATGAAAAACAGGCATAAAGATAGTATCTTGAAAGGAGCACAGCAATATGCAGGAGGTTAATATTATTGATGCTATCCGTTCATTTATTCTGACTTGCCCATTTCTTGATGATTACAGGGTGAATGTAGACCATTTGTCAGAAAGTATGAGTTATTCTCTTGACCCGCTTCCTTGTGACCCAGTGTTACAGAAATATGTTGATGGTGGCAAGAAAAAACAGTTTCAGTTTGCCTTTACGAGCAAGGAGCAATATGACGAAGATGCCAGAATCAATATCGAAAACAGCGGATTTTACCAAGCGTTTGAAGAATGGATGGAACAGCAGACAGAAAAAGGAGAAATGCCAAATCTCCCAAATGAAAAACAACATCCATATGAATTAGAAACATTAAACAGCGGCTATCTATATGATGCACAAGGCGAGTATGCCCAGTATCGTATAGAATGCCGCCTTCTTTATACACAGGAGGTATAAACATGACAAAAGCAAAATTAGTTAGACGTAGCCAGAGAGTTGCGTTTTATGGCGTTCCAGTTTCTGGTAGTGAAGAAACCCCTACATACAACAGAATGGAGCATTTCACATCCTTGACGGAAGGAAAGAACCCAATCACATATGAGCGTCAGTATGTTGATAAAGATAGCCAGGACAGCGACGTAACGGGATACGGAACAACTTTGGAATATGGATTTGATCATCATTCTGATGATCCAGTACTGGCGGATCTCGCAAAGGTCCAGGACGATGAACTTACTGGAGAGACACGAGATATTGTTGTAGTGGATTTCTTTGACAAGGGAGAATCTAAGAAAGATGATGAGTATGTAGCACGAAAGAGAACCTATTCCATCCTGCCAGATTCTTCTGGAGATGGAACAGATGCATTGCAGTATTCAGGGAGTTTTTCTGTAAAAACAGATATCGTAAAGGGATATGCGAAAGTATCTCCTGACGGTAAAACTTGTACATTCAGTGAGGCAGTTACACCCTAATGTGGCTGTCGATGTGCAGGCAGCGGAAGTAGAAGATGAAATTAAAAAGGAGATTGAGCCATGAGCCAGAATGACAATGAAAGAATTTGGAAGATTAATGGACTTGAATTAGAATTGGATCTTGAAGATGCAGATATCTTTGAAAAAGTAATGAAGTCCTTTGAGCAGATGGATGCAGATGCAAATAGTCTTGATAAAGTAGGAAGTATGCCTGATTTTATTAGAGGATACTGCAATGTTCACTATAAATTCTATGACAGAGTATTTGGAGACGGAACGGGAGAGAAAATCTTTGGTGGTAAGAAAAACACCAGAATTTGTGATGAAGTCTATGATAATTTCCTTAACTTTATGCAGACAGCAGTTAAAAAAGCAAATGCAAGACGTTTTGAGATATCTAATAAGTATGCACCAAATAGAGAGCAGAGAAGAGGAAAAAAGAAGAATTTCAAATCCTATAACGGCGGTAAACGATGAATCCTTTGTACGAACCGTTTCCGGATTATGTAGTCGTAAATGACAAAAGAGTTCGGATTGTAACGGACTTCCGGGAATATATAAAGCTTATAGATCTTTTAAAAGATGATGAAGTCAATACAATTGAGAAAGCAGAGCTCATTATGTCATGGTTTCTTGATGAACCGGCCGGAGAATTTTCAGAATGTTTGCAAGCACTATCCGACTTTGTAACGAATTATAGAGGTCGGGAAACGAGAAGCAATCGAGAGGAAGAAAACAATCAGGAGAGTGAGGAGCAGCATAATACGCCTGTAATATCATACAATCAAGATGCGCCATATATCATAGCTGGTTTTTTAGAATGCTATGGCATCGACTTAACAGAAGTGCCTTATATGCACTGGTGGAAGTTTCAGATGCTCATAGACGGCATGAATGAAGATTGTGAATTAAAGAAACGGATGGGCTATAGAAGCATTGATTTAAGTAAAATCAAAGATAAGGAAGAAAGAGAAAGGATTAGAAAAATCCAGAAGCAGATTGCGATTGTTGACCGGGTTGTAACCAGTGAAGAGATTGGAGATGCTTTTGGAAATATGATGTTTTGATATGAATATAAAAGCAATTCCATTTGAGAGAAAATGGTACTCATGCCCGCACTGTGGAGCACATTTGCTGATTTATGATAACACGGCTCGAAGTAGTGGTGTTTTTTTGAAGTGTAAAAAGTGCGGAAGCGAGGTAGAAATAAAAATAAAGAATAAATGATAGTGCATTAGTGAGCCATTGAGCCGTGCATATTCGAAAGGAGAATGTGTATGGGTTACGATGGCTCTTTAAAATTTGATACGAAGATTGATGCGGATGGATTTAATTCTGGTATTTCTAAGATTAGTGGTGCTGCTAAAAAAGGACTTGCAATAACTGCTGGAGCGGTTGTTGGTGTGAGTGCAGCATTGGGAGCGATGACAAAACAATCTTTAGATTCTGTTTCCAAGCTGGAACAAAATGTTGGCGGGGTAGAGACATTATTCAAGAAAAGTTCCAAGACTGTAATTGATAATGCAAATAAGGCTTATAAAACGGCTGGAATGTCTGCAAATGAATATATGCAGAATGTAACTAGCTTTTCAGCATCGTTATTACAGAGTTGCGCAAAAGATACGAGCAAAGCAGCAAAAGTAGCCGATATGGCTATGATTGATATGTCTGATAATGCGAATAAGATGGGGACCAATATGGTAGATATCCAGAATGCATATCAGGGATTCGCAAAACAGAATTATACAATGCTGGATAATTTAAAGCTTGGATATGGCGGCACAAAATCGGAAATGGAAAGATTGCTTGCAGATGCGTCTAAGCTTTCAGGTGTTAAATACGATATTAGTAATCTCGCGGACGTATACAATGCAATTCATGTCATTCAAAAAGAGTTAGGTATTACAGGAACGACATCTAAGGAAGCAGCCACAACAATCGAAGGCTCAATGAATAGCGCTAAGGCTGCATACGATAATTTTCTGAATGGTTCTGGAACCGCAGAAGAACTTGCGGACTCTATTACGGTTATGATGGAGAATATCGGTAAAAACTTAGGGGAAATTATCCCTCGTTTAGCATCAACAATTCCTGAACTATTTAGCGATTTATGGGATGATATGCAAGGGCAGGTAGAGCAAGGAACTCAGATGGGAGCTGAAATAGCTACCAATATACTTCTTGGCATAACGCAAGGAGTTCCTGACTTTTTATCTGTAGGTGGTCAAATTATCTTGGCCTTAATAAGTTCGATAAGTTCAGCAACCCCGCGGTTGATTGAGTCGGCAGGACAAGCGGTACGTTCTATTAGTTCTGGTCTTGTTGAAGCATTGCCGCAAATTGTAGGCTGTGGAATGCAGATTGTTACCGAAATAGGAACATCTATCACCCAGGCAGCCCCAACATTAATTCCTGAGGCAGTAGAAGTCATTGGGCAACTAGCTACCGGACTAACATCTGCATTGCCCCAGTTGATTGTAGTGGCAGGGCTGGCGATAAATGCGATTAGCACCGGAATTGTGCAGGCATTGCCGCAGTTAATTACTTATGGCTTGCAGATTATTACCCAGATAGGAAATGCAATATCACAAGCAGCTCCAGAACTGATACCTAAAGCGGCAGAAATTCTTGGACAACTTGCACTTGGATTCATCTCCGCACTCCCACAGTTAATTACCGTAGGCATTCAGATAATCACATCAATTGCCCAGGGACTGATTAACTCAATACCACAGTTGATTGAGTATGTGCCACAGATTATTAATTCATTCTGTGCGGCAATTGATACAGGATTATTGCAGTTAATTGCGGCCGGAGTAAAAATTATTGCAAATCTTGTTATTGGAATTGTGCAGGCAATTCCGCAGTTGATTGCTGCTTTACCGCAGATCGTTCTGGCGATTATAAATGTTTTTACTCATATAAATTTATTTAGTGCTGGCAAGGCAATGATCGCAAATCTTAAAAATGGAATTGTGAGTGCAAAAGGTAATGCAGTAAAAGCATTTAGTGATTTAACGCAAAGCTTATGGAAGAAAATCACAACGACCAATTGGCTTAGTGCAGGAGGAAATATAGTATCCAAGATTGCGTCTGGAATTTCCATGTTTGTTAGCAAGGCAGCATTAAATGCTCATATTCTTGCAAGAGTGATAATGCAGAATATCACAAAGATAAATTGGCTTAGTGTAGGAAAAAATGTAGTATCCAAGATTGTTTCTGGATTATTAAGTTTAGTTGGAAAGATGGCAAGCACTGCAAAAAGCTTAGCCATGCGTGCTGTAACAGCATTCAAAGGAATTAACTGGGGAAGTGTTGGTTCGAACATTGTAAGCGGTATTATCGGTGGTGTTGGAGCAATGGCAGGCTCCTTGATAAGTAAAATGCAAGGACTTGCAAAAAGCGCTTTAGGTGCTGCCAAGAAAGCATTAGGGATTAAATCGCCTTCGAGAGTTTTTAAAAAACAGGTAGGTAAGCACATCGTAACCGGTATCATTGCTGGGGTTAATGCAGAGCAGAAGAATCTCAAAAAGACAATGAAAAAGCTCTGTGATACTGCTGTTTCTTCTGCGAAAAACGCTAGCAAAAAAGGAAATTTTGAAACAATAGGCAAGACTTTTAAAGATGGTTTATCTACTGCAATTGATTCACAAGTTTCTAAGGCAACGACAGCAGGAAAGAATCTGATAAATAAGCAGATTAAGTCTGGGAAGAATAAAGAGACAGATAAGTACGACAAAAAGATTAAGAGCTTAAATAAGCAGATTAAGAAAGCTAAAAAAGATAAGAAGAGTACAAAATCTTTAGAAAAACAGCTTGCTGAGGTTAAAAAGAAGAAAAAAGCGGTCACAGATACTTATTCCAGTTTAGGAAAATCTATGATTACCGTTTATGGCAATGCGCTAAAGCAGCAGGGAAAGAAAATCGTATCACAAGCAGAGAAAGATATTGAAGAACTATCTAAGAAGTATCAGGAAAAATACGATGATTTAATCCAGAAGCGTAGCAATATGATTTCTAAACTGAGAAGTACAGGCTCTCTGTATGACCTCGATGGAAATTTAGAAGCAATCAAAAATTACCAGAACAGAATCAAGGCATTAAGGAATAAAATCCCTGCATCATTGATGGAGCAGATTCTAGGGATGGATGTTGCAAATGCTAACGATTACATGGAGTATCTGCAATCCTTAAGTACAAAAGATTTTAAACAGTACATAAGTAAATGGAATGAAATTTACAATGGTTCTGATAGTTTTGGAAAAGCTTTCTTTAAAGATGATATTGATAATCTTGGAAAAGAATATGAAGCGGTCTTATCCAAGAAATTGGATGGATTAAAAACACAATTAAATCAAATCGGCCAAAATTCTATGAAAGGTTTTATCTCTGGGATGAAATCACAAACCAAAGGAATGACAAAGGCCGTAAATGAGATGTGTAGCCAGCTAATCAAGAGTATGAAGAAGAAATTAAAAATCAAATCTCCTTCAAGAATAATGAGAGATAAGATTGGTAAATATCTTCCTCTTGGATTGGCAGCGGCATTTGAAAAATATATGCCGCAGGCAACAGCACAGATGGAAAAGGACATTGATGTTTCTTTGGATGCTATGAGAAAGAAGGTTGAGTCTGTAGAATATCCAGATACACCAGACTATAACGGGCAGGGTAGAAATAAGCAAGTTGTAATTGTACAGGATAATAAGCCTGTTGAAGTGAATGCAGAGATTCATACGACTGTAGAGCTGGACGGAAAGAAAGTCGGGAAACGAATAACCCCATATGTAAATAAGAATCTTGGAACGGAGCAGACGAAAGCAGAAAGGAGAAATTGATGTTTGATGTAAAGATTGGAGATTACAGCATGTATAAAGATTTCGGATTACGTGCATTATCAATTGATCCAGGAACCGCAGAAGTAGATGAGAAGTTCAAGGAGATTCCTGGGAGGAATGGAGATTTAGATTTGACAGATGCACTAACAGGATTTCCTGTCTACAAAAATACAACAATGAAACTCACATTTGATTTTAAAGATGGCAACTACGATTTATGGCTTATGCGAGCAAGTGAGTTAAGGAATACGCTGCATGGAAAAAGAATGAGGGTAGTTCTTGGGAAAGATGATTTTTTTTATGAAGGTAGGGTTTCTGTGAACACAGAGAAATTGAATAGAAGATATAGCTCTGTGGAGATAACAGTAAATCGTGATCCGTATAAATTAGAGTTGTATTCATCCTTAGAAAATTGGTTGTGGGATTCTTTTAATTTTGAAACAGGAATTGTTAGGAATTATAAAGATTTGCAAGTGAAAGGAAACTTGGAAGTTATTATTCCAGGAAGAACAATGAGGGTTATCCCGGTATTTGATTGTAGCGAAGAAATGACGGTAAGTTATAATGGTATAATTTACAATCTTCCAAAAGGCAAGAGTAAATCCCCTGACTTATTGTTAGGGGAAGGAGATAATACGCTGATATTTACTGGGAATGGAACGGTATCTGTAGATTATCGTGGAGGCAGTTTGTAATGTATAAAGTAAAAATTGGAGATGAATATTTATATCATCCGTGGGATTCGACAAGACAAATTGCCGACCCTAAATTAGATACAGAGTTAAATAAAAATGGTTCTTTTACTTTTTCTGTATATTCGGATAATCCATTTTACGATTCTTTCAAAAAATTAAAAACGATAATTCGGATAATTGATTTTGACACTCAGGGCAACGAAAAAGAAATCTTCTGTTCTCGAGTATTAGATGAAGAAATTGATTTTGAAGGAGAGAAGACAATAACCTGTGAAGGAAATATGGCATATCTTCTTGATTCTGTTCAGCGGCCATATAAAGGAGAATATACTCCGAGTGAACTTTTTCGGTTGTATATTGGGAAACACAATGAGCAAGTAGAACCTGAAAAACAATTTAGAATTGGCAACGTGACGGTAGCGGGTGAAAAAGCCAAGTATGATGAAAGCGATTATAAAGATACCAGAACAGCAATTGATGATAAGTTATTAAATGTTTACGGGGGATATATCCGAACAAGAGAAGAAAAAGGGGAATATTATATTGATTACCTGAAGGAATATGACGATGAAACGGGGCAGGCAGTGACGTTTGGCAAGAATATCTTAGATATTACCAAATATATAAAGGCAGATGACATAAAAACATGCATTATACCGCTTGGAGCAACAAATAGTGCAATAGGAAGACCGATAACAATCTCAAGCGTGAATAATAATGTGGATTATATTTGTGATTTGGAAGCGATTAAAGCTTTTGGAAAGATATTTGGTACAGTTTCCTATTCGGATGTTGAAAGTCCATCGAGATTGTTAGAAAGAGCTAAGGAAGATATTAAAGAACTCGTAAATTTATCTATAACGATTGAACTTACAGCAATAGACCTGAAAGACTTAGGATATGATGTAAAAAATATTAATGTCGGAGATAAGATTCCAGTCAGGTCAAAACCACACGGAATAAACGCATATATGCAAGTAAGCAAAGTAAGTAAAAATTTGAAAGATGTTAGTGATTGTAAGGTAACCTTAGGTTCAACTATAAAAACTTTGATAGAGACCCAGAATACTTATAATAGCGGAATTAAAAGTGTAGAGGCAGTAGCAAGCGGAGCGGCAGCAAGGGCAACAACAGCCGAGAAAAATGCCGCAGAAGCAATAAAGGCAGCAGGAGAAATCACATTCAACACAATCTATCCCATCGGTAGCATCTATATGAGCATAAACGACACGAATCCGGAAAAACTTTTCGGAGGCACATGGGCAGCCTGGGGAACTGGTCGAGTACCTGTGGGAGTGGATACATCTGACAGTGACTTTTCAACTGTAGAGAAAAGCGGTGGAGAAAAAACACATAAATTATCAACAGACGAATTAGCGTCACACAAACATTCTACAACAGTTAAAGTTACAGGAAAATCACTTACAGGTACAGTGCATAATTTTGCAGGGCAGAGTGCAAGTTGGGGTCCGGGGAACACGGTAAGCGGCATATGTAGTGCATCAGGTGACGATACTGCTTTTTATCCGAGTGGTACAAGTAAAACAACAAAATACAAAGACGGATTTAAAATTGATGCAACGCATAGTCATACAGCAAGTGCAACGATGGAGAATGCAGGAGGCGGTAATGCACACAACAATATACAGCCGTACATTACTTGTTATATGTGGAAACGCATAGGGTAGAAAGGAGGAAAGATGGGAATTATAAATGAGTACCTGAAAAAGATAAAAGAAGCCGTTTATGGGGAAGAAGTCCGTAGCAGCATACATGATGCGATAGAACAGTGCTATAAGGATGCAACAGGACATCCAGACTCAGTTGCGGCAGTAGTTGAAAGGCTAAAAATTGAAAAAGGAAGAATTGACGAGCTAGCGACGTCACAGACCTTTACAGGAAATTACACACAATCAAATTTGGTTTTTCATGCGTATAGAAATGCAACTACAGGTGACCCGGACCCAGATGATTCTTATAATTACGAAGGAACAAGTGGAAAACACGAAATGCCTATATGTAAAATTTTTCAAGAGGGGACACTGGATTTTGCAGAAAAACAATCAAATGAAAAAGTAAAAATTTTAAAAGAAGGTTTATATATATTTGAATTGAGAATATTTATAAGTGGTTCCGGGAAACTAGATATAGAAGCTCGCATAAATGATGTTTCGCAAAGGTATAACGCCTGGCAAATAGTTGCGCAAAGCACAGAGGAAACTAAAATTATAGCATATATTTTGTATTTAAAAAGAGATGATGTTGTAAGTTTTTACGGAACCCCCGGTTTACAAGCTAGCGTCAGGGCCCCGGTATCAGATGTTAATTGCTACGTTCTTGACTGGATAGGAAAGGCACAGATCTCTGACTGTTCAAAAGAAATTTCAGACATCAGAGTTGGGGAAGATGGTACTGTATATGGAACCGCCGGGGAAGCGGTTAGGAAGCAAATTGGTAATCTAACGGAAAAATTGACCGACATAATAGATTTGACTTTTACATTAAGCTCTTCAGTTTTAAAGAGCACTACTTTTAGCGTGAAGACCTCAAGAAAGTTAGCAATTATTATTCCGGAAGGGATGATAGTCTATTATTATTATAGACCCGGAACCGCAGTAACATATAAATATTCAGAAGGAAAAATACAACGGTTTAATCTTAATGTGGGTGAACAACAACATTTTGAAATAAAGGGAGACTCTAAAGTTATCACTAGCAAAACATATTTAGAACTAATGTTAATCCCAAGAATTTTATAGAAGGGGGGATGAAAATGCAGCCGGTATTACACTTTGTTGTAAATAATCAGATTATTGCCAGAACAGATACTTTCGTGCCGGTTCGTAACAGTAGAAATTATTTGTATGCAGAATTTGAGTTTCAGACGGAAGACTGGGCAGGAAAAAGCAAAACAGCTTTGTTTCACGGCGGGGATGGTGAGACAGTTCCGATTTTGCTCGGAGATACGGATACATGTTTAATCCCTGCCGAAGTACTTACAGGCACATCATTTTCTGTGTCAATCATTGCAGGTAATCTTATTACTGCAAACATTGTTACAGTTAAATTATACGAGTCAGGATACCGTACAGGAGATATTCCAGAACCTTCACAAACCTTATACGAACAGTTAATGACAGCGTTTGGCGAGGCGAAACAGACAGTAATTGATAGTGCGAAAGAGTCAGAGTCCTGGGCACATGGCCATACAGATTATCCTGACCGAAAAAGAGATAACGCGGCATATTATGCGACCGAGGCAAAAAATGCAGCGGAAGGCATAGATGGACGAGTCGAGGAAGGAAAGAGGGACATTGATAAATATGTTAAGGAGAAAGAAGCTTCCTTAAAAGGCGAGACAGGCAATGTTTATTTTGCAGCGTTTAATGTTACTAAAAAAGGCCGACTGATAATGTATTCTGACCCGAGTGTAGATAAGATTCGTTTTGATCGCGAGCGCAGCCGATTGAAATATAAATTAGCATTGTAATTTAGAAGGGAGAGATAAGATGCCAAGTACAGAAAATAACTACGTCGCAACGGATTTGGGCAATATCGCGCTAAACCCTTGCGGGGAATATAGTAAATCAACCTTATATGAGTATCTCGACATGGTGAGCTACCAGGGAGGTTCGTATTTCTGCAAGGTAGATTTTCCGCAGAAAATATCCGGAATTGCGCCAGAACCGGGCAAAAACACAGAAATGTGGCAGATGTTGACCTTGCCAGGACAATTGACCCCGGAGGCGATCGCAATGCATGACGATGTAGTCAACAAGGCGAAACAGGTTGAAACGAGCCGGGCGGCGGTGGAATTGTCGCAGCAGGAAATTGAAGACGCACAGGCAGACGTGCAACAGATGAGGCTAGACGCGCAGGAAGCGGCTGAGCAGGCTACTGCAAGCCGTGATTCCGCCGCAGGCTACGCACAGTCCGCAGAGGCATCCAGAACAGCCGCACAAGAGGCTGAGCAGAACGCAACGGCACAGGTGCAGGGGTTTGATATGCACGTCACGGAGAAAACCTCTGAGGCGGAAGAGGCGATTTCAGAAGCAAGAACATCTGCGGTAAATGTAGTAAAAAATCAAGGAGAGAGTAGCTCTAGGGACGCAAAGTCAGCCGCAACAATCGCACAGTCAAGTGCTAGTGGTGCCGCATCTGCAGCATCTAGTGCACAAAATTCTGCTCAAGCGGCAAAGGGTTCTGCAGAAGAAGCTGCATCAGCCGCAAGCACTGCAACCTCTGCGGCAAATTCGGCATCCTCTTTTGCTAATAATGCCTCCTCGGCAAAAGATGCAGCGGAAAAAGCATCAGAAAGTGTAAGAACCGCAGCAGCGCAGGCGATTTCTGATATTTCTACAGTTAAATCCGAAGCAACGCAGGCGGTAACGTCGGAAGGAGCAAAGCAGTTAAAATCTGTAACAACTGCCGGAGAAGAGAAAGTCACGAGCATGACACAAATAAACACCGAATTTGACACAAAAAGTTCTCAAGCATTGAATGATTTACAAACAGAAAAAGACACTGCTGTAAAAAACATTAAAGAGCTTGCGACAGAAAAAACAGACGAGATTAACACGGCCGGCACAAGCCAGAAAAACGCAGTTAATACCGCAGGAGACACAAAAGTAAAAGCGGTTACTGATGAGGGAAATAAACAAAAAGAAGCGATTCGGGAAGCAGCGGAACCATTCTTAAGTGACATTAATCGAATTAACACAATGTTTAATTTGCTTGCCTATACGGATAAAGTGTATTCAATCGACATCCCACTCTGGGAGACAACGCAGGGTAGCGCAGGGATTAAATCGGATGATAACGCTGGACTTATTGCGCTGCCTTCTACAGCCGCAGAGCATCGTCAGAATGACTACGAGGAACTTCCGTGGTTTAAGACGATCGATGTAAATGCCATTGTGGATGATAACGGAATCAAAAAAATCACAGCAGTAAAGGGGGATGATAATTTCTCAGAGACAGGCAGTGCAGATGTATTTGTATGCGGTCTTGCTTTTTATGAAAAATGGTTAGACCTGGGCAACGGATACATGAGATATTCTCGTTGTTTCACCCCTCGTGAAGGCTATGAACTCAACAAATTAGCATACAACTTAGACGGCACAAAAAATCCTTTCTTCCTGATTGCAAAATATCCTCTCGTCAAGGGAGAAGACGGTTTATTACATTCCCAGCCGAATAAAAGATGCGCATTTCGAACGAGTGATTCCGCAACAGGAGCTATTTCGATGAATGACAGCATTACGCACATGAAAAAACGCGGAAAATACTATTCGCTAGCCTCGTTTTTAGATAACGGATATATCCAGACCACATGGCTCTTAATGTTCGGAGATATCAATAGCGATAAAACAATGACAGGATGTACTGGTAATAGTTTTCAGTTTGTTGCCTCGATTGAAAGCGATGAGTTACATACTTATTTTCCTGTTACAAATTCGCAGGCCTCCAGCATTGAAATCGGAAGCTATGTATCTGTCGGGCACGAATATATGAGCGGTTCAAGCCGCTCTAACGATAGATATGATAAGCGAATTCATGAGATTGCATTTGATGTTAAGGTTTTAAAAATTGAGACATTAGATGATAACAACAAGGCGGTTTATCTTGATTGTGATGCATTCTCAACGGTGCATCAGGAATCTGGAGATACACAATTAAGATGTATCATGTCCTCGATGCACTGGAGAACCGGATTTAATAAGGATGTGAAAGGACGAACAGGAAGCCCTTGTCCTACGGTCGCAGGCCTCACAAACAGACGATATCCTATTGTTTTTCAGGGCATCGAGATGCAGCTGGGTATCTATGAGATTATGTCCGGATTTAGCATCATTACTGGCGATAACGCATGCGAGATTTATGGATTAGCAGATGCAACAAAGGCGGTAACGGTTCCTAAACAGAATCAAGCAGGCTATATTAAGTTATTGGAGATTAGCATAACAAGTAAAAACGCATGGAACTATATTACGCATTTAAATTTTAAGAATGGATATCTATGTGCAGCAAGCTGTGGAGAAAGTGGTAGCGGTAGCTCAAAAGGGTGCGGTGACGCGATATATCTAAGTGGTGGTGTTGGAGAAACAAGGGAGCTTCTGTCGTTTGGCGATCTCAGGGGCAGGGATGCCTGCGGGTTGTTCTGCCTGCATCTGAGCGACTGGCTTGGGGGCTGCTGGTGGCATATCGGCGGTCGCCTTTCTGTCAATGCGGTTTTACAAGAGGGGTGAATTCCGTAAGGAAGAGGGGATTCTTCCCCTCATTAACTAGGGTTTGCGTGTCAGCACCGCTTCAGTCGTTTGGCAATCTCAGGAACAGGGATACCTGCGGGTTGTTCTACCTGAATCTGAACAACAGGCTTGGGAACTACAGGTGGAATATCGGCGGTCGCAATTCGAAAAATATACATCTAAAAATAACTTTTGACACGTATTTCGCACCTTGGCAGGGCAACGAAAGAAAGTTCCTTAGACACAACCAAAGTTGCTGTCTAAAAATAGTGTATAAAACCGGCAGGCTAGTAATGAAATGAACGTCTGTATAACACAACGAAAGGATGTAAATGAAACGGTATTGTAAAAAATTTGTATTCACGGAGGAGTACATAAGAAAATGTTTGAGTGATTGTTTAAAAAGAAGATGGAGGCGTAAGGATGTAGCTTATTTCCTTGCGGGATATGCTATTCGTCATAAAATGACGGATAAAAGCCTACACGATGCGGCAAAATCAATCCGTCACTATGTATATAGCGATGCTAAAGCGAGAAAGAATGTTAAAAAGACCCTCTTTCCTGTAATCGCTAAGGACTTATTAGAGGAAATCAATAATAAGTGTATACCTCTTAGAAAAATTCATTATCAGAATCGAACTGATAAAGCGAGTGGGAAAGAGAGAAGAATCGGAATCGCAAGCATTAAGCAGCAGGTTTATGATTACATCGTGATTAATGCAATTAAACCGATGTTAGATGCCAAAATCGGACCGTATCAATGCGCAAGCATGAAAGGAAGGGGACAAATATTCGGAAAGAAAGCAATTGAGAGATGGATAAGAAAAGACGAGGCAGCAACAAAGTATTACTGCAAAGAGGATATCTATCATTATTATCCGAGTATCCCGCGTGACAGGTTAAAGAAATTGCTTGCAAGGGATATTAAGAATGAAGCAATTTTGAAAGTTATCTATCGCCTCTTAGATACATACGAAGAAGGGCTGTGCATCGGCTCATATCTCTGTCAGTATTTAGCAAATTACTATCTGTCATATGCCTGGCACTATATTGATAATCATTGTTACACACTCCGAAGGAGAAAGCGAATCAATATGATCTCAAAGAAATTGTTCTATATGGATGATATTATTTTGTTTTCACCGAATCTTAAAAATCTAAAGAAGGCACGCAAAATGCTACATGATTTTCTGAAAAGAAAATTAGGGATACGATTTAAGAGCGAGAATAATTATCATAGAGGTTCGGAAACAATCGACATGATGGGTTATAAAATCACGAGAACACATACAACAATCAGAAAAAGGAACTGGAAAAGAATTAGGAGATTGCTTGTGAGATATAAAAATAAAGCGAGAACAATGTGCAGAAATGTAGCAAATAAGATAATCTCCCGTAACGGCATGGTTAAAAATTCTGATTCAGTGATGATTTCGAGGAAATATAACATAAAAAGAACATTAAACAGAGCAAAAGAGGTGATTAGATGCGAAGCAAAGGCTATTTTACCAGCCGTTTGACAAAAAGCTATGATTATTTTTCGCTTCCAGATGGCACGGCGGATGTATTTATCTATGATTTAAATTCCGTTGAAGAAGTCACGCAGAAATGCGAGGAAAATGAATTTGTTCAGTTTCGCTATGACATGAACGAATTTAATATTGATTCATCTGTGATTACGCAGGAGATGGTTGCTGCTGATTCGGCGAAATATTTAGATTACGAACCGGAAAGAGAGAAAACAGCACTGGAAATGATCGCAGAGGTAAAAGAAGAAAACAACATGCTGAGGGAATGCCTACTCGAAATGAGTGAGATGGTTTATCAGTAATGTTAAAACTATTAACATATTTTTATATTAAAGAAAGTAGAGGTAAAGAAATGATGGCAATGTTATGGGCACAGCAGATTATGCTAGGAAAAAAAGAGTATAAGGACGTACCGAGACTGTTAAAAGAAAAAGTGAAAGAAATTCTGATTGACAGTGGTTTTGAGGAACTGGTAACTGATAATTCAGAAAAATAAAGGAGAAGAGTTATGAAAAAGAGAATGATTTTATGTGTAATGATGATGTGCTGTCTGTTATTTCCGGTTTATACGTCTGCTAGAACGGTGAATTACAATCGTACAGAAAACTATAAAAATTTTGTACGGGCTGTGACACATAAGCCGATAAAAATTTCTATCAGCTACAACACAATTGGAAAAAATGAACGAAAATTTATGTATAAATGGACGCATTTGGAAAATACGACAGGGTACGAGCACCAGATTTCACCGGATAAAAAATTTAAAAAAGATGTGCATAATCAGAAAGGTGGTCCAAACTGGGGTAGTGCAACGAGGGAATACACGTGCAGTTTAAATGACGAACCGTGCGCACATATTCATCAGAATTATTACATCCGTATTCGCCCGGTGTTCGGAAAATACCACGGCCGGTGGAGTAAAGTAGCAATCTGTAAAGGTGATCTGAATGAAAATAGTAGCAAATAAGGATAAAAAAACAAAAAAGCGATTTCCGTGGAGGGTTATCTTAGACAACGGCCGGATTATCCCGGTCCCTTCACAGCATAATTTTAAAACGGATTTTATCAAGCGACATGGTTGTAGCCTTGCCGCTTTTTATATGGCTTTACGCTATAAGGGCGTTAAGAAAAATATGCAGCGGTGTCTTGCGTACTGTAGGAAGAGATTGAAATGCGGAGCAAAGTATCCATTGACGGAAATTGCGAAGGGAATCAACCAGATCTGCCCAGGGAAGCCAGCAGTCTATCACAAAAGCATGAGTAATGACAGAATCGAAGCACATCTGAAAAAAGGACATATGATTTTGTTCGAGGAGGGCGACCCGATTCATACCGTTGTCTTATTGCAGGACAACAAGACAGGCAGGGTGTGGCGGTTTTCTGACGGAAGGAAGATTGTAACAACAGTTGAAAAAGAAAATAAGAAAAAGTGTACAAATGAAAAGTACAGAGGAATAGTAGTTGTGAAATAGGAGGAATGGAGATGGATGCTATTATGTTACCTTTATTAACCTGTTTATTTATTGTGTTTGACTCGATTAGCGGAAATATTTCTGCTTGCGCTAATCATATCTGGAAATCGTCAGAGATGCGTAGGGGATTGTATCATAAGTTTGGTTCGATTCTACTTGTTGCCCTGGCTTATTTGATTGATTACGCTCAAAGATTTGTAGATTTAGGATTTCAGATTCCGATTGCTGCTGGAGTATGTACATATATTATTCTGATGGAATTAGGCAGTATCATTGAGAATATCGGAAAGATTAATCCGGATTTGCTACCGGCTCAGATTCGCAAAATCATTGGATTAGACAGAAAAGGGGACTGATGATATGAGAAAATTAATTGATGTGTCATCATACAATGGCACAGTAAACTGGGAGAAGGCAAAGGCATACGGATGCCAGGGAGCTATCTTAAAGATTATTCGTAAGGATTTAAAAATTGACAACGGTTTCAACAGAAACTATCAGGCCTGCAATGAAAATGAGCTTGCGTGGGGAGTATATAATTATTCCTATGCTGCAACAGCCACAAAAGCTAAATCCGACATGAAATTGGTCTGTGATATCTTAGACAAGATTGACAAAACACATTTTGTCTATGGTGTGTGGTTTGACATTGAAGATAAGGTTCAGGCATCGTTAAACAAAACAAAGATCGCCGAGATTATTAACGCTGCACAGCAGGTTGTAGAGGAGAGAGGTTATCTGTTCGGCGTTTACACAGGAATGAGTTACTATAACGAGCATATTGATAGAAAACTGGTTAAGTGTAATAATTGGTGGATTGCCCGTTATTATCGTGGGGATGCTCGTATGCAGATTGCAACAAATCCAGACGAGGAGAAAAAGCCAGCGGCGGCCAATATCGCATGGCAGTATACTTCGAAAGGGAGATTTCCTAAAATAATCTCAAGCGGCAATTCTGGCAATTTTGATTTGAACGTACTCTACAAGGAGCCAGTTGCAAAAAAAGTTGAAGAAAATACAAAGAAACCTATCAAGAAAAAGATTGTATACTATCCGCGTTATAAGGGAAAATCAAGTTCAATTGTAGATGCATTGAAATCGTTAAGTATCAATCCTTCGAAGAGTAACCGCAAAAAGATTGCAACCTTAAACGGGATTAAGAATTATACTGGCAGTGCATCACAGAATACAAAGTTACTTAATTTGCTGAAAAAAGGTAAGCTTATTAAGAATAAATAAGCTATACAAGAAATAATCCCTAAATGTAGTTAATATTTAGGGATTATAATATAAGGAAGAAATACTAAAAAGTTAGTGTATTAAAAAACAAAACTCTGTTGAGTTCGAGCCGGCAGCAACCTTAATTGAAGAACAGGGAGCCGGTTATGTCGTTGCCTCCGTAGGAAAAGAGAGCGGCTATGTTCCTTACACGGCTTATAGTGTAAAGAAAAGCTATCTCGAAACCCACAAGGAATTATTAGAAGCCTTTACCCGTGCTATCGAAAAAGGACAGGAGTATGTCAATACCCACACACCAGAGCAGATAGCCAAAGTAATCGCACCACAATTTAAAGACACAGATAGAAAAACACTCGAAAAAATCGTAGAACGTTATGCTGAACAGGATAGCTATAAAGAAAATACAAAATTTGAAAAAGAAAGTTTCACCTTGATTCAGGATATATTAGAAGAAGCAGGGGAACTTGAAAAACGTGTGGATTATGAGACTTTAGTAACAACAGAGTTTTCGGAATAAATTTTGGATTGCCGCAGGCAAGAGAGACACCCTCTAAGAATGAAATAAGGATTATTTCATTCTTAGAGGGCTGTGTTTTGCGTAGAAAATCAGGAATTCAGCAACTTTTTCGACCGCTGAATCAACGCCGGATCATCAGAACTATTTAAAAAAGTGACGCTGCCTTTTCGCATATTGTCAACCTGCGCCAAATCTGCCACCCTAAGCCGGCGGAGCAGCTCCTTCGCCGTTCCATAGCCGCCATCAAAGATCGTGACGGACGGGCCTGCTATTTTCTGAATCGTTTCTTTCAGGAACGGATAGTGGGTGCAGCCAAGAACAATGCCGGTAATATCTTTATCCTTATATGGGTCAAGCAGGTTATGGAGAAAGGTTTCAAGTTTTTCGCCAGATAAAATACCCTGTTCAACAAATTCCATAAGGCCTGGACAAGGCAGTGGATAAATGTCTGCCTGTTCATCGTAAAGACTTTCTAATTTGTGAAATTTCTCTTCGCGTAATGTCATCGGTGTAGCCATGACAACAACTTTTGCATGTCCTGTGGCTAATACTGCTGGTTTGATAGCTGGTTCTACACCGACTAAAGGTAGGTCGGGATACATATCCCGAAGAATTCGTACTGCGGCACTGGTTGCAGTGTTGCAGGCAACAGCAACGGCCTTTGCATGTTTTTCCTTAATAAGATATGTAATATGTTCAATCGTAAGCGCGCGCACTTCCTCGAGAGTTTTTGTTCCATAAGGGGCATGTTTGGAATCACCGTAATAAATAAAATCTTCATTTGGCATCAGCTTTGTCATCTCTCTTAAAACACTGATGCCGCCCATGCCGGAGTCAAATACCGCAATCGGGTCGGATAGTTGGTTCATAAATCTATGTTCCTCCTGATTATATTTATGTATTCCCTGAATCATTTTCTGGATTTGATTTTTTGGTGTATTCTTAATTAGTTATATCCGGATGCATTAATGCACGCATCCTGTATAGTTCAAAAAATGAACAAAACTAATAAAAAATCTTCTTACAAAATCAAGCACAAGAAGATTCAGAAAGTACATATTTTCATTTGTCTTTAAAATAGTATAGTTTCTTTTCTTTACGAAATCAAGTGGGATTATGCATAAACAGTACCTAATTTGTACATTTCCGTTGAAAGGTGGCGAGGGATGTGGTATCATTTAATTCGCTTTAATGAAAATGAATTATGTAATATAGAAAGAAAATGAATAAGTAAAGTGAATAAATAACAGGAATAAGCAAGAGTAGAGGGAAGGATGGCGAGTATGGGACAGAAGTATTTAGTGGTTAGTGATAATCATGGAAATATGTCGAATCTTGAGTATGTGATTGAAAGATTCCGTGGAAAGATTGAGGCTCTCATTCATTGCGGAGATATGGAGATTCCGCCGGAAATGTTAGAGGAATTGGCAGGATGTCCGGTTTATATGGCAGAAGGCAATTGTGATTATAATTTTAGCAGGGATAAAGAAGATATTTTTGAACTTGGCGATCATGTTGCATTTGTAACGCATGGGGATGCCTATGGTGTGAGCTGGGGAGAAGAAGAACTTGTAAGTAAGGCTCAGGAGATGGGAGCGGATGTTGTTTTTTATGGACACACACATTGTCCGGCTTTTCATTACTATGAAAAAGAGGGCGTGACTGTATTTAATCCGGGAAGTATTGCACTGCCAAGACAGATGACACCGGCAGGACCTACATTTTTAATTATAGATTTAGCGGATGACGGGAGATTAACCCCGGAATTATATACGTTATAGAAAGTTTCACAGTAAATATTTTATAAATGATATTTTATAAGAAATATTTTGTGGGAAGTATTTCAGAACTTGTTAGTATATTTTTTTGAAAAATATGATTGAGAAAGAGAAAAGAATAACAAGTATAATAAAGATTTGGAGGCAATATGAAACGACAGAAAAGAGTAGCGGTAATTAATGATGTGACCGGATTTGGCAGATGTTCTGCTGCTGTGGCACAGCCAATCATTTCTGCGATGAAGATACAGTGCTGCGTGATGCCGACAGCAATCCTGTCTGTACACACGGGATTTCCAAACTATTTTTTACAGGATTATACACCATATCTTAGGACATATATGAATAGCTGGGAAGAGACAGGTATTGAATTTGATGGAATTACAACGGGCTTTATCGGGTCGAAAGAACAGATAGGGCTTGTTATTGAATTTTTTAAACGGTTTAAAAAGGAGAATACATTAGCGGTTGTTGATCCGGTTATGGGAGATTACGGAAAGCTTTATTCATCTTATACAGATGATATGTGCCAGGAAATGAAAAAACTTCTCCCATATGCGGATGTGCTTACCCCGAATCTTACGGAAGCCTGTCGCATTCTTGATTTGGATTATCACAAAGTAGATTTGTCAGAAGAGGGACTTGTAGCGATTTGTGAGGCTTTAAGCGATATGGGGCCAAGTAGAATTGTGATCACAGGCTTACAGCAAGGTGATTTGATATTTAATTATATTTTTGAGAAAAATAAGACTTCAGAATTATTATCAACAAGAAAAATCGGTGGAGACCGTTCGGGAACAGGCGATGTATTTTCTTCTATTGTAACAGGGGCTTTGATTCAGGGACAGGATTTTAAAACAGCAGTAAAAAGAGCAGTCACATTTCTTGATAAAGCGATTGCTTATACGGCACAGATGGAACTGCCGTGGAACTACGGAATATGTTTTGAAGAATATTTAGAGGAGATTTAGCGATGATTTTATATACAGTGAAAAATGGTGTTTACTATAACTTAGAGGACTTTAAAGAGGATTTATCTGATCTTGGGGAGAACGGATTTCCGAATAAGATTTATATTAACATGACAAACAGATGCTCCTGTTCCTGTACATTTTGTTTAAGAAGTTTAAAGGAATTTAACGAGCATAACAGCTTGTGGCTTAAGGAAGAACCTTCTGTAGAATTAGTAAAAGAATTATTTTCCAAGTATGACTGGTCTAAAGTTGCAGAGATTATTTTCTGTGGTTTCGGTGAGCCTACGATGCGTTTTAATGATGTAGTAGAAGTAGGACAGTGGTTAAAGAGCATCCATCCAGATATTCCTCTGCGTATTAATACCAATGGTCTGTCTGATTTAGTCTTTGGTGAGCCGACTGCAAGTCGCCTTGCCGGAATTTTTGATACTGTTTCCATCAGCTTAAATTCTTCTACTGCACAGAAGTATCTTGATGTGACGAGAAACCGCTTTGGACTCGCTTCTTACGATGCAATGCTCAGCTTTGCAAAGGCCTGTCAGCGTTATGTGCCAAATGTAGTAATGACCGTTGTTGATGTGATTGGCGAGGAAGAAGTCGCAGCCTGCCAGAAAGTGTGTGATACACATGGACTTCATCTCCGTGTACGTCCTTATGAGGCAAATTAAAAAGTTTTGTATATTTTCCTTAAAAACAGCAGAGAATACCTCCGGTAAGGAGGTATTTTTTTATGGAAAAAGCAGATAAAAGAAAGATAGTTCTTATTGGAACTGGAATGGTGGGAATGAGCTATGCCTATGCACTGTTAAACCAGAATTTATGTGATGAGCTTGTCCTTATTGATATTAATAAAAAAAGAGCTGAGGGCGAGGCGATGGACTTAAACCACGGGGTAGCATTTAGCGGTGGAAATATGGAAATCTATGCGGGAGAATATACAGATTGCTGCAATGCAGATCTTGTTGTGCTGACAGCAGGCCTTCCGCAAAAGAAGGGCAGAACAGGCTTGATTTATTAAAGGAAAACAGGAAAATATTTGAGACAATTCTTCAATCTGTACTGGAAAATGGATTTCACGGCATTTTTCTTGTTGCAACAAATCCGGTAGATATTATGACAAGGATTGTATATGAAATCAGTGATTTCCCGCCAGAAAAAGTGATTGGTACAGGAACAGCACTTGACACGGCAAGACTTCGATATCTTCTTGGAGAAAAGTTTATGATAGACCCAAGAAATATGCATGCTTACGTTATGGGAGAACACGGAGATAGCGAATTTGTTCCGTGGAGCCAGGCGATGATGACTACTAAGCCCATTTTTGATTTGTGTGGGGAGACAGAAGGGTGTCATTTTCAGGAACTCCTTGAATTAGAGGAAGAAGTACGTATGGCAGCCTATAAAATTATCGAGGCCAAAAAGGCAACGTATTATGGAATCGGTATGGCAATGGCACGGATTACAAAAGCAATTTTTGGAAATGAATACAGTGTTCTTACCGTATCTGCACATTTGCAGGGAGAATACGGGGAAAATGGAATTTATATCGGAATTCCATGTGTTGTAAACCGAATGGGAATCCAGCGGATTGTAGAACTTCCATTAGGAAGTGAGGAAAAACAACGGCTGCATTCTTCCTGTGAAACGTTAGAAAACACATATCGGGAAATTTGACTATAAAAATTTTTGAAAATATGATATACTATGAAACTGTGATGATTTATTACGTTAATGTATGAGTGAGGTTCCCGGTTTTTCGGGAACCTGTCAAGATACTGTATTCTCGGAATCTTTTTGTGCTTGATTTTGTGAGAAGATTTTTGTCAGTTGTGCCCGAATTTTTGAGGCATACGTTGTTGAAAATTGGGTGCAGCTGGCGGAAAATCAGCCACAAAAGCAAGCGCAAGAAAGACTCCGAGAGTACATGATAATAAAATGGAGGCAAAATGGACTATTTATTAGATGTACATACCCACACAATTGCCAGCGGCCATGCATATAACACCATCATGGAGATGGCAAAGGCAGGGTTTGATAAAGGATTAAAATTACTTGGAATTACAGAACATGCACCAATGATGCCGGGTACCTGCCACGCAATGTATTTTCATAACTTAAAGGTAGTTCCAAGAACAATGTGCGGTATCGAATTAATGCTTGGTGCAGAACTTAATATTTTAGATTATGACGGACATATAGATTTAGATACCCGTGTATTAAAGCAGTTAGACCTTAAAATCGCAAGCCTGCACAGTGTTTGTATCCAGCCAGGAACAAGAAAAGAGAATACACAGGCGGTTTTAGGAGCAGTTCATAATCCGTTAGTAGATATTATCGGACATCCGGATGATGGAATCTATCCTCTTGAATATGAACCAATCGTGGAAGCAGCAAAGGAAACGAACACACTTCTTGAAGTAAATAACAACTCTTTAAACCCTGCCGGTTCCAGAAAACACACCAGAGAGAATTTGATTGCAATGTTAGAGCTGTGTAAGGAATATAAACAGCCAGTTATCATGAACAGTGATTCCCACGTATTTTGCGATGTAGCAAGAAGAGATTTTTCAGAAAAACTCATAAAAGAAATTGATTTTCCAGAAGAATTGATTGTAAACCGTTCTGTCGATGTATTTAAAGAATACATTCACCGAAAATATGAGGAAAAATAAGTGCGAAAAAATTAAAATAATTATGGAAAACGAAATGTAATTACGAGGAAAAATAATTACAGAAAAGTCAATTAAGACAATAAAAGTTTTAAAGGAAGAGGTGAAACTTATGGGGAAAAGTGTACATAACGAAGAAACTAAAAAGTTAATGGAAGGCATTTTAAAGCTGCAGTCCGTAGACGAATGTTATGCTTTCTTTGAAGATTTATGCACAGTCAATGAACTATTATCCTTAGGACAGCGCTTTGAAGTAGCCAACATGCTTCGCAATCATAAGACTTATAACGAAGTAGCCGAAGCAACAGGAGCCTCTACTGCGACAATCAGCAGAGTAAATCGCTGCCTGAACTATGGAACAGACGGGTATCAATTGGTGCTGGGACGTATGGAGGAGGATAAATAGCTGAGAGTGTTTGGCGGAAGACAGACGAATCCTGCAAGCAAAATAATTCATATCTGTGACTTTAGTCGCTGCGAATAGGTATCTGCAAACAGTATCTCATTAAAATAATTGATTTTGACTCCGTCGTAAAAAACACAAAGTCGCAAAATCAATTATTTTAATGAGATACTGTTACCAATGTTGTATAATCGCAGCTCCGAGGCCGCAGATATGGATTATTTTTAGGAGGATAGTGCTATTTCTTTTTCGACCCTTTCTTCTTAGGAGGATTTTCTTCTCTTCTCTTATCAATGAGTTTTTCGATAATCTGTTTTCGGATATAAATATCATATCCAAGCTGGTAGATAAAAGAAAAATCATCAAGATATTCTGATTCTTCGGTGGAAGGCGAATGCTCTGCAAAAGAATTACGAGTTCGTTCCCATGTTTTTATAATGTCTTCTGAAATGTATTCTTCATTAGCGGTGTTATCGTCAATGATTTTCTGGTAAATATCAGAGAGGGTCAGACCATTTTCCTCATTCTTTGGAAAATACTTCTCGGAGAGAGGTTCTAACAGGCTCTGGATATCTGAAATTGATAACATGCTCTTTAGATAATAAATCATAATGAGAAGAAAGACGTGTTCTCTGGAATATTTCTTCTTGTCAGAAGGGGGGAGCAGATGATTCTTCGTGTAGTTATTGATCATTGTTTTTGTCAGAATCTTATCGTCAGGATATCTCTTAGAAGCAGCTAATCTGGTATCCATTAATGTTGTTACCTGATCCATATATAATCCGATGTCTGGAATGTCTTCCGGAGGAATCGGTTCTGTTTTTAATAAGGCGTACAGCCAGTCTTTATAATTATCCAAAATGGTACCTCCATATATTTGATGTGCTCCAGAGTATTTTTAAACATGCTCTGAAGTATATATACAAATGTTTATGTAACTATATTATATAGTTTTTATTACTATATAGCAAGGGAAAATATCAGGAAAAATAAAATCTATCTCATAAGTGACAAGAATGGGAAAGTAAGGTATAATAAAAATATATATCTGTCATTTGACAGCGGATATAAAATATATAATAGAGATGTACTTTCGAATCAGATTGTACATAAGTGCAAGGAGGTTTATTATGGGATTATTCAAAAGTCAGCTTGCCAATGTAGTAGAATGGGAAGAATACAGAGATGACGTTATTTTCTATAAATGGAATAACAGTGAGATTAAAAAGGGCTCCCGTTTGATTATCCGTCCGGGCCAGGACGCTATTTTTTTATACAATGGTGTTACAGAAGGTGTTTTTGAAAAAGAAGGAAATTATGATATAGAATCAGATATCATTCCATTCCTCTCTACACTAAAGGGATTTAAGTTTGGATTTAACAGTGGCATTCGTGCGGAAGTCATTTTCATCAATACGAAGGAATTTACGATGAAGTGGGGAACGAAACAGGCTGTGAATCTGCCGACAGAGGCTCTGCCAGGGGGAATGCCGATTCGTGCGAACGGAACATTCCAGTTTAAGGTAGGAGATTATCAGATGCTTATTGACAAGGTGGCTGGTGTCAAGAAGCAGTATACAACCGATGAAGTAAGAGAACGTGTATTATCCATGCTTAACCAGCTTCTTCTTCGCTGGATTGTCCGCGAGGGAAAGGATATGTTTAACATTCAGGCAAATGCAGTGGAGATTTCTCAGGGAATCTTAGGGGAACTGAATACAGAGATGCAGAAGATTGGTCTTGCTGCAACCAGTTTCCAGATTGATTCTGTAAGTTATCCAGAAGAAGTCCAGAAGATGGTAACGAAGGTAGCAAGCCAGAGTATGGTTGGCGATATGGGAAGATACCAGCAGATGGCGATGATTGATGCCATGACGAATACAAGCAATAATGGCGGCGGCAATAATATGGCAACAGATATGGCCTCCATGCAGATGGGAATGATGATGGGGCAGCAGATGGTGAACCAGATGCAAAGTGCCATGCAGCAAAATAACCAGAATATGCAGGGACAGGTACAGAATTCAGCTCCGGCACCACAGAATCAGGCGGCAGGACAGGCTTCTGGTACAATACCGAACTTCTGTCCAAACTGTGGTCAGAAGACAGAGGGAAGCAAGTTCTGTCCGAATTGTGGCCAGAAGTTAGTATAGAGCGTGTTTTAGACATTTTAATTAATTACAGAATTTGATTTATAGCCAGAGCGTGTTTGAAAAATTAGAAAGCAACTTATTGCACGCATCATTTTACTGTATATATTTCGCCTTTATTTGGGTGGAATCGTCTGTAAATTGTGACGTACATCTTGCTGAAAGTATTTTTCAAACACGCTTTAGTTTGGAAAGGTTGAATAATGAGTATTTATGATACTTTAAATAATGAACAAAGAGAGGCGGTATTTTGTACAGAAGGCCCCCTTTTAATGCTTGCGGGAGCGGGTTCAGGAAAGACCAGATCTCTGACACACCGCATCGCATATTTAATAGAAGAAAAAGGAGTCGCACCGTGGAACATTTTGGCGATTACTTTTACCAATAAAGCAGCGCAGGAGATGAGGGAAAGGGTAGACCGGATCGCAGGTTTTGGCTCAGATGCAATATGGGTATCTACCTTTCATTCCACCCGTGCAAGGA